>Ga0078972_1002818_pt1 | contig 47490 bp, 31 predicted proteins | sample YelNatPaOPGAMG01_FD_67568 | JGI IMG/M metagenome (GOLD analysis project Ga0078972, IMG submission 67568) | Hot spring thermophilic microbial communities from Obsidian Pool, Yellowstone National Park, USA - OP-RAMG-01 (SPADES assembly) (version 2) | ecosystem: Environmental > Aquatic > Thermal... | reverse complement strand
CAACACGAAGCAACAGTTTTGTGAAAGTAAGATTAACACCAATGCACAAAAATTTCTGATTAAACAAAAAAGACTTTCAAAAAAATGTAGAAGATATTTTTAGATTCTTCGTTCGCCAAAAATTGCGGACTCAGAATGACAGTGGAAAATAATGTAGTCATTCTGAATGGAGCGGAGTGGAATGAAGAATCTCTAAGAACATGAAGGAATGATTTTAAGATTCTTCGTTGTCTGCCTATCGGCAGAACTCCTCAGAATGACAGGGGAAAATAATGTAGTCATTCTGAATGGAACGAAGTGGAATGAAGAATCTCTAAGAACATGAAGGAATGTTTTTTAGATTCTTCGTCGTCTGCCTATCGGCAGGACTCCTCAGAATGACAGGGGAGAAGTGGAATTGTCATTCTGACTCCTAATTTATATTCATTTTACTTAAAAAATATTATGTTTGTGATTATTAAATAAATATCAAACGAAAAATAAATGCAGAATAATCTAAAACCACAACCAACATTTATTTACCGCTGGACAATCTTACTTTTTATTAGTCTTGCCATGTTTGGCAATTATTATATTTATGATAGTATCAGTCCACTTGCAGATTTACTTGTTAAACAATTAAAATTTACTGATGCCGATATTGGATTGCTGCAGGGAATTTATAGTTTCCCAAACATTATCATGGTCCTTATTGGTGGTATTATCATTGATAAAATTGGTACAAGAACTTCGGTATTAATTTTTACATGTTTAATAATGATTGGTTCAATAATAACCGCATTGACTGGAAACTTAATGGTAATGGCTACTGGAAGATTAATATTTGGTTTAGGAGCAGAATCAATGATTGTAGCAATTACAACAATAATTGCAAGATGGTTCAAAGGGAAAGAATTATCATTTGCTTTTGGATTAAATTTAACAGTAGCTCGTCTTGGTTCTTTCTTAGCTCTTAATTCACCAACATGGGGAAAAAGTTTATATAATTACTGGCAGTCACCTTTATTAATAACTGTAGGTGCAGGTGTTTTTGCATTAATCACAATTATAATTTATTATTTTCTTGATGTCTTAGGAACAAAAAAATTTACATTACCTGAAGAGGGGACACAGGATAAAGTCGTACTTAAAGAAGTTTTTAATTTCCCAAAATCTTTCTGGTATATTACTGCATTGTGTGTAACTTTTTATTCTGCGATGTTTCCATTTCAAACTTTTGCTATAAAATTTTTTCAGGATGCACATAATACAACACGAGAAGTTGGAGGTAATCTCTCGAGTATGTTGACATTAGCTGCAATGATATTTACTCCACTTTTTGGATTATTAGCCGATAAAATTGGAAAAAGATCTTTATTGATGATGTTCGGTTCTTTACTGATAATTCCTGTATATCTCATGATGGCATATAAAATAGGTAAACCAGATGTAATGACAGAAAGTGATTTTATAAATTTAAATTTAGCTTTCTTTGATATTCATGCTTCTATACCAATTTATTTAATGATTCCTATGGCAATTATGGGAATTGCATTTTCACTGGTCCCTGCTGTAATGTGGCCTTCAGTTGCATTGATAGTCGAAAATTCTAAACTGGGAACAGCTTATGGTTTAATGACAATGATTCAAAATATTGGATTATTTTCTTTTAATATTATTATTGGATTTGCAAATGATATTTCAAAAGCAAGCGCGCAAAATCCTTCAGGTTATAATTTGGGAATGTGGATTTTTTCATCACTTGGTTTCTTTGGTTTGCTGTTTGCTTATCTTCTTAGAAAAAGTGAAAGAAGTCTAAATGGTCATGGCCTTGAAAATCGTTCAAACTAATTTCAAATCTTTAATTCTTTTTTTGTAAATTGTAATTAGAAAAAATCTTGAGACAATGCAAAAACTACTGTTTACTTCATTATTATTGATTTTGTTTTATATTGATTTATTCAGCCAAACATTTGGTTTTGGTTGTCTTGGCTTAAGTGGATTTTATGCAGGAATAACTCAACAACAATATGAATCTGCAGGCATAAAAGAATATCTTTTCCCGGAAAGTATTACCAATCCTAATTTCAATCCTGAATTTGATTTTAAGCAGGCGACAGGTTATCGATTTGGCGCAAATATTTTTCGTGCACGTTTTTCTAAAGCCTTTATAACTGCAAAAGGTTATTATCAATTTCTAAAAGAATCTCATACAAGACAAATTAATGATGAAATTACAGGTGAGAAAAATTATAAATATGAATTATCGATGAATCATTGGGGTGTAGGATTGGATTTGGGTTTCCCGATTTTTTCAATTCTTGATATTAAACTTCTGGAAGGCCATGTTACTTTCATGAATCCAGAATTTAATACTGAGATTTTAGATATCAATAATAATATCTTAGAAGAAGATAAAATTGCAACTGATAAAGTGAAAATTGGTTACTTCGTGGGTTCAGGTTTGATTTTTCATCTTATCCCTGATTATGTGAGTATTGAAGCAACAGCAGGTTATTCATTTTTTGTAATTGATAAATTATATGATGACAATAATAATCTGATTATCCCAATTCCATCTTCAAAAAATAATGCAATAAATAAAAGTAAATTTTCAGCAACTGTTCAATTAAATGTTGGATTCCCACTTTAAAATTTTTTTTGCTTTTAATTTTCGACTTTATAAATAGAATCAAGAACTGTCCCATCAACCCATTTAACAATAGCTACAACTTTGTTTTTATTTAATTTTGGTTTTTGCGGTTTGCCTCCACATATTTCATACACTTCTTTTTGAATATCTTTTATTGAACGAATAGGTAGAGAAGATTTTTTTACAGCATTAATTAAATCTTTTCTTTTTGGATTGATTGCAATACCTCTTTCGGTTATTATTACATCAATTAATTCTCCGGGACCGCATAATGTTGTGACTTCATCAACAATAATTGGAATTCTATCTCGAAAAGATGGAACTGCAAGAATTGTGCATTTGGAGAATAAACAATTTTGCCAACCGCCTATTCCATGAAGTAGATATCCATCAGAATGTGTAACAACATTGGCATTAAAATTTATATCAACTTCTGTAGCTCCAAGAATAGCTGCATCAACCATTGAAGCAATGTTACCTTTGCCGTGATAATTGTAGCTTACAAATGGTGAAGTCATAATATGATTTGGATTTTCCCGCATTGAACGAACACCTTCGAGGTCAAATGTTTGTCCATCTAAAATGTAATCAGTCAAACCTTCTTCGAGCAATTCAACTAAATATTTTGTAGAACCACCACGAACAAATCGAGCTTTTACACCTCTCGATTTCATTTTTTCTTTTAGAAATGGAATAAATGCAAGACTTGTTCCACCAGCACCAGCTTGAAATGAAAACCCTTCTTTCATAATTCCTGCTGCATCCATAAATTCTGCTATATATTCTGCTATTAAAAGTCTATCTGGACTTTTTGTAATTTCAGTAGTTCCACTTACAATTTTTGATGGGTCGCCAAGAGATTCAACTTCAACAACATAATCAACATTATTACCTAAAATTTGCCATGGTATGCATGGGAATGGAACAAGGTTATCGGTAACAACAATTACTTTATCAGCATATTGAGAATCTGCTAAAGCAAAACCCAATCCGCCGCAGGCTGATTTACCATAAACTCCGTTTGCATTTCCAAATGGGTCAGCTGTAGGAGCAGCTATGACTGCAATGTCTATGTGAACTTCACCATCTTGAATTGCTTGATATCTTCCACCATGAGAACGTAACACTCCAATTCCTTTCATCTTGCCTTCACTTACAAATTTTCCAAGAGGACCATTCATGCTTCCTTCAATGTGATGAATTGTTCCGTCTTCAAGATATTGAATTAAGTGTTCATGAATTGGGAATGATGCACTTGGAAACCAGCGTATGTTTTTTATTCCTAATGAGTGAATTACATCAAATAAATAATTTGTAAGTGTGTCTCCATCTCTTAAATGATGATGAGTAGAAATAGTCATCCCATCTTTGATGCCGCATTTTTTCAAAGCATCCTTAAGATTTTTTACAACTTTATTTCCATTTGATGGATAATCAATACAACTTTTAATTGGCGGACTTGCTTTTCTTCCATCTGGTTTATATTTGCCTATTCCTTGAAATGGAATTTGTTTTTGTCCATTAACTTCTGATGGCACTAATCTGTTTGCAGCATTCTTAATTAGTTTCATAGTTTAATTTAAAGATTGTTTATTACTTTTTTAATTAATTTTTTTATAGAAATTAATTTCAGATTTATAATTAATCTTGAATTTCATAAAGATAATTTTTCATTTTTCATCCAACCATCTTCTAATAAACCATTTTTAATTGCAAGTTCGATAATTCTTTGAGCTCGTTTTACTACAGGTGCATCAATCATTTTGCTTCCTATTGTTATTACGCCAGTTCCTTGTTTTTTTGCTTCTTCGAAAGCAAGAATAATTTTTTTTGCTTTTTCAATTTCATTTTGAGTTGGTGCAAATGCTTCGTGAACAATTTTTATTTGTCGTGGATGAATGCAGCCTTTGCCTTCAAAACCAAGAGCTTTTGCTTCAAGAACACTTTGACGCAATCCTTCCATATCATTTACATCAGAAAAAACAGAATCAATTGCTTGAATTCCTGCAGCTTTAGCAGAATTTATTATGGCACTTCTTGCATAAAAACTTTCCTTGCCTTCAATTGTTCTTTCAACACCAATATCTGCGGTGTAATCTTCCAATCCAATTGTCAAAGCACAAACGAGGTCCGAAGCAGTTGCAATTTCATAAGCTTTAATCACACCAAGAGCACTTTCAATTATTGGCATAAGATAAATTGTATCAAAAATATTTTGTTGAGCTTTAATAATATTGATTTCTTCTTCGACATCTTTGACATTCATTGCAGATTCACATTTTGGAATTAAAATAACATGAACATTATGAGGAACAACAAAATATAAATCATCTAAACCCATTGGCAGCTGATTAATTCGAACCATTCTTTCCGCTCCATAAAAATCAACTGCACGCAGTGCATTTCTAACTAAATATCTTGCAGCAATTTTTTCTTCTGGCGGAACACTGTCTTCAAGGTCAAAAATAATTGCATCGGGTTTATGAAGTCCAGCATTTGGAAAATATTTTGGTTCGTTGCCGGGTAAATAAAGTCTGCTTCTTCGCAGATTGTCTTTTTCTGTTTTGTAAAAATTATTTTTATTCATTGGCAATAAATATTCACGAGGGTCGTCAGGACAAATACTTTTATAAGCAGCTTCGAATCGTGCAGCAATAGTAAAAGGCAGTGCCCCATAATCTTCCAGATAAATATTTGCATTTTTGATTTCAAAAAATTTGCACATATCAAATATTAATTCATTAATGCTTTTCCCATATAATGAACCAACTTTGCTCTGAACAGAAATTTTTATGCCTCCAGATTTAGTCAATTTAATTTCGAGGTAACAATCGGAACGGATTTTGTCTCCTCGTTTTCCAGCTTTGCCAGATTTGAATTCTGTTTTCATTTTTATAGCAATTTATTTTTGTAAAATTATTTCTTTAGTGACATTTCAATTTAATTATATAAAAGTAATTTAATCAATTTATTTTGCGATATGTGATTACAAGATTAAATTTCCCATAAAATCTCTTGTTAGGTATTCTTCGCAGTTAAAAATCATTTCTTTAATATGAGCTTTTCTTTCCATTGGCATCAAATTATTAGTTAGTGAATTGAATTTATTCTCTAAATCTTGCATTGTCATTGGATTATTGGGATGACCTTTTGGATATTCAAGATATTCCGAATATTCTTTTCCATCTTTAGTTTTAATTACAACTTTAGATGGTTGTTTTTCAGGAAATAATTTTTCGAATTCAGTTGATGCTTCTCCTTTAATTTTATTAATGATATTCCAAATTCTTGTATCTTTTAATTTTTCTTCTGTAAAAGATTGAGTAGTAATTTTTCTATCGACAATTGCAGCTGCAATGCAGTAGGGAAGTGAATGGTCGGCAGTTTCTCTTGTTTGAGGATTATATTTTTCCTTATCAAATAAAATATCACAAACTCTTGCAATAGTATGTATTGTTACCGATTCAATTTCATCATACTGTATATTATTTTTTGTAACAACATTTAATACTGCAGAAATGTGAGTATGTGTTAAAGCTTCTGTTGGAAAAGCTTTCATGCTGCATTCAAGAATTTTAAGATTGCTTCCGAGATTATCAATTAATTTTCCGATATCCCATTTCCATTCACCATATTTTTCTCTTTCAGGAATTTTTATCGGACTTACTTTTTGATTTTCATAATCCCATCCAAATAAACAATCCATTAAACCTTCTTTGCCTTCAAAAATAAATTCTGGTCCAGTAAAACCTTTTTGAGCTAACAATGCTGCCATAACTCCACTTTGAACTGCCAATGGGTCAACGAAATTTTTCATCATCGATAATTTACCTGAAGCTGGAGCGCCAATTGTAAAATTATGTGAACCACTAATTCCAATTGCATTTACCATTTGTTCAACAGATAGACCTAAAATTTTTCCTGCAACAATAGGAGAAACAAATTGAGTTAAAGTTGCATGATGCCATTTTCGTTCACGAATTCCGGGAATAGCAAATTCACAAAGTCGTTGTTCAAATTCATATCCAAGAACAATTGCAGCGATGACATCTTTCATTGATGCATTAACAAGTTCAGCAGTTGCTAAAGCAGCTGGAATTAAATCAGAAGGATGAGATGGATCTTCTTTCCAGTAAATATCATTGAAGTCCAATGAACGAATCATAAGTGAATTAATTAGCGTTGCATTAACTGCTGGAATTTTATCACCAAATGCAATTACAGTTGCTTCATTACTTCCGCCAACACAGCAAATTCAGAGATAACACGAGATATGGACTTTTCCATAGTGTTAATCCTTAATTGTGTTAATGAAAAAATGAGATTGTTACTTACTTATTTTGCCAGTTGGTTTCGTAAATCTTAGGAAAATTGAGGAAAGGGAAGAAGTGTTTAGAAATATTGTAGTTGATTATCATAACAAATTTTGAATTTAACTCCGATTTAAATTATAGTTTTTATGAATTAAATGAAAGTGGGATTGCAAAGATGTGAAATAAATGTAAGATGAAACGACAGCTTCGACATTATGTAAAAAAGTCTAAATTCAAAGATTAAATTTCACCCAGTTCTCAAGTCCATTAGCAACAATTAATTCTTGTGCTGCAGTTCCTATTGGATGGATTAAATATGTTTTGTTGTTTGCTATGATTATTGAATTTTGGAAATTTATTTTTGCTGTTATTCCTGTTTGAATAGTTAATTGATTCTGCCCAAATTGTTTTTTCAAATCATTTACTAATTCTGGACACTCAATTATCAAGAAACCATTATTAATTGCATTTCGTTTGTAAGTCTCGTTAAATGAACCGGCAATTACGAGTTGAATGCCTTTGTATTTTAATGCTGTTGCAGCCTGTTCACGAGAACTTCCCGTTCCAAAATTAAAACCTCCAACAAGAATATCACCTTCTTTAACTATGTTTTTAAAATTCGGGTCATAATTTTCCATAACTACTTTAGCCTGGTCTTCAGGTGTCATATCATCATTATAAGTGTATTTGCCGGGATAAATTCCATCTGTGTTTAAATTATCTTGTGGACAAAATATTAGTTGACCAGTAATCTCAGAAGGGAAGCCATTGATGATTTGAACAGAGGTAGTAGAAATATTTCTTTTTGTATTTGTTTTTATTTCGCCAATAATTTTTTGATGAGGTTCATTCCATTCAAAATTGATGTAGCCTGATAAAGCTGAATAAGCAACTACAGCGGGAGATGCAAGATAAGCAAAAGCATTTGGTGAACCCATTCTACCTTTGAAATTTCTATTAGTGGCAGAGATTCCAACTTCACCATCTTCAAGTAAACCAGTGCCTAACCCAATGCATGGACCGCAGCCAGGAGGCAGTGGAATTGCTCCAGCTTCAATTAAAGCTTGCCATTCACCTCTTCTTTCACTTTCTTTTTGCACTTCGCTTGATGCAGCTGCAATATAAAATTTTACATGTTCTGCTACTTTTTTCCCTCTTAAAATTTTTGCAGCCTCAGATAAATCCTCAACACGGGAGTTTACACATGAAACTAAATAAGCTTTGTCTATTTTTATTTTTTGTTTTTTAATTTCAGAAATGGAGGTAATTTTTTTGACAGTGTTTGGTCCCGATACATAAGGTTCAATTGAAGTAAGATCAATAGTTAATTCTTTAGAATAAAATGCGGTATCATCTGCAATTAAATTTGGAATCTCTTTTTCGAGTTCTAAAATTCTTTCCTCATTTATTCTTGGATGTTTTCCATTACCATCAGCATCGGATGGAACTCCTTCGAGTCCTCTTTGCTCAATATATTTTGCTCGTTGTTTTAACCACTCAATTGTAACTTCATCAACGGGGAATACACCTGCAAGAGCACCCCATTCAGTTGTCATATTAGCGATTGTAAGGCGTTCGTCAATGCTGAGATACTTTACTCCATCGCCTGTAAATTCAATCGCATGATTTAATACTTCATCATTATTAAAAAATCCGCAAAGAGCAATTATCACATCTTTGCCTGTAACTCCAGTTTGTAATTTTCCTTTTAATTCTACTTTAGCAATTGGAGGAACCTGCCACCATGTTTTACCTGTTGCCCAGATTGCTGCTGCATCAGTTCTTACTATTGGTGTCCCCAAGCATCCAATTCCACCATACATATTTGAATGGCTGTCGGATGCAACTGCCATGGTTCCAGGCCATGCGTAACCTTCTTCAATCATAATTTGATGACCAATTCCACGACCAGCAGGATAGAAATCAGCTCCCATAGATTTTGCAAACTCTTCAATCTTTCTATACTTCTGTAAATTTTTTTCATCTTTGTTTTGAATATCATGGTCAAGTGTAATTACAACTTGTCGTGGATTTGCTAATTTAGTTGCACCAATGCTTTTAAATTTAGGAATCACTGCACCCGTGTTATCGTGAGTCATAACATAAGCTGGACGAATTGTAATATAATCTCCAGAATGCACAATTTGATTTGGCAAAAGATTAACTGCAAAACGCTGAGCAATTTTTTCTATTAATGTTTGAGGCATATAATTTACCTGATTAATTTAGATTAATGTTCTTATAAAAATTAGAACTAAAAAACATAAAAGAGACAGCTTTCATATTCATTTAAATATATCGAATGAAACAAAATCTGCATGATGAACTATGATAGATTCAACTGTTCGTTTTCCTAAATCACCTTCTTTTGAATGTGTTGCAATTATATGCTGAACTTCGTTTGGAATATTAAATCTTGATGCAATTGCTAAACCGCTAAAAGGATGACGAATTAGTTCACCTGCTTTGCTGATTTGTATTTTGCCATTTATTTTTTCATACTCAAATAGTTTTCCAACATCAATTAAAATTGCACCTGCTATTAAATAATCCATGTTTATTTTTAATGAATCACCAAAATTCTTTTTCATAATTTTAGCAATTTCTACTGCAAGCTGAACACATGTTCTTTTGTGATTGATAAAAGAAATTTTACAATCTTTGATTAAAAGTGTAAAAGGAATAATTTCTAAATCTTCTATAGTAAGAGAAGAATTTTCGATTGCATAAGTCCAGCAGTCAATTACTTTTTCTCTTAAAGATTCGTCTTCAATCCAATCAATTTCAGGCCAGAGTTTTTTAATTTTTTCTTTTATCATATTTATGATATTTATTTAGCAATAACAGTTTCTTTTTGATTCTTTCTTAATACTTGATAAGCTTGAACAGCTAAAGTGACAGCAAGAACAAAAAGTAATAGTGAAGCAAAAGATAATACATAATTTTTTGATAAAATATTTGTATAAAAAAGCATCAATAAAGAAGTCAAAGTAACAGAAAACATAAAGAGCATAGGAATCAATGTAAATTTCATATCAAGATTTAAATTAGCTACCCAGACTGTAACAGCTAAAAGTGCAATTGCAGCCAATAGTTGATTTGCACTTCCAAATACAGGCCAGATGGACATTGATTGTCCACTTAAAGTTAATGCGGCTCCGAACAAAACTGTAATAGCTGTTGCTATGTATCTATTTTTTACAAGAATGCTTTGATCTTTTCTGTCTTTAATTTCAAAAAATTCTTGGAATGAATAACGAGCTAATCTTGTAGCTGTATCAAGTGATGTTAAAGCGAAAGCAGATACAGCAAGGGCGGCAAAACTTGTAGCTGCATCAGTTGGAATATTTAAGAAAGGAATATTATGAATAAAATTTGCAATTCCTGTTGAAAAGGCAGCAACTGCTCCCTTTGTGTTAAGTAATTCGAGAAAATGTTGTTGGTCTAATGATGCAACTGACAGCAGAGAAAGCACAGCAAGTAAACCTTCAATCAACATTCCACCATAACCAATTATTTTTGCATCAGTTTCTTTATCAAGCTGCTTTGCTGTTGTTCCACTTCCTACAATTGAATGAAATCCACTGATTGCTCCACAAGCAACTGTTACAAAAAGAGCAGGGAAAAGATAACCAACTTTGTCTACTGTGAAATTTGTAATTGGTGATAAATGAACCTCAGGCATTGTGAAGAATAATCCAATTACGCCTGCAATCATTAAACCATATAAGAAAAATGAATTGAGATAATCTCTTGGTTGAAGAAGTATCCACACTGGAGTTACAGATGCCAAGAAAATGTAAACGAGTAAAATTATTATCCATGTATTTCTGTCAAGTTGAAGCGGATAAATGTAACCAAGGTAAATACACAGAGAAAGAAATATGATTCCAACTGTTGATGAAATCCATAATGGAGCTTTAAATCTGTATACACTCAAACCAAATAGAATTGCTAAAAAGATAAATAAAATAGAAGATGTCCCCGAACTTGGAATATGTGTAAATGTATCGGCAACAATAATTGTGAATACTGCAATCACAAGAATTAAAGTTGCCCATGTAAAAATCAAGAAAAGTTTTTTTCCGCTAATACCAATATAATTTTCTATTATTTGACCAATTGATTTCCCTTTATGTCTAATTGATGCGACTATGGAAGTATAATCATGAACCCCACCAATTAAAGTAGCTCCAAGTAAAATCCATAGATAAACTGGAATCCATCCAAAACTTGCGGCAATGATAGGACCTACAATTGGTCCTGCTCCGGCAATTGATGCAAAATGATGACCTAATAGAACAGGTGATTTTGCCGGGCAATAATCAACCCCATCATACATTGAATGTGAAGGAGTAGGATTTGAATTTGATATATTGAGTTTTTTTGCAATGTATCCGCCATAAATGTTGTAAGCACCTACAAACATTATAACTGCAAATAAAATTAATAATATGCCGCTCATTTTTTTACCTATTGTTTGATTTGAAAATCCATTTCAAATTACAAATTGTTTGTTTTTTAATTTCATTGTTGTATAGTTTTATTGAGATTATAAAAGAAGTCTCTATAAAAGAAAGAAAAATAATAATAAAAAATCAATGAGACTCTTAAATGAAATCTAACGAAATTTTGTAAAATATGATAGAAAGATTAGCAAGTTCACTAAATGAAGTATAAAGAGAAAGGTCCTTAAGCTCATTGGAATTTTAAAACTATAAAATTTTTTATCTACTCAGTTAATCTCGGCATAATTAAATATATTGCTACCCCAAATAGTGAGAGAGGATGAAAGTAGAGGGGAAGAGATAATTCAAGTAAAGAAAAAAAGGGAATTATTAAAAATATTTGGAATTGAGGGATATGAAGTCGATTTAGATTAAATAGATTACTCATTAAAGTAATTTAAGATATTATCTGATTATTTTTCTAGCGAAGAAAATTTTTTTAAAATGAGCTTGACAATAAAAAAAAAGTATTTTATAATTGTTTAGTTAGTTGACACAACCAACTAAATAATGTTATGGAAATTTTACAAGCTGATCTTAAATATGTGCTTTCGGGTAATTCAAAGATTTTACGAAGCATAAATAGAACGATAATATTAAATATTATAAGAGAAAGACAACCAATTTCAAGGGCTAATATTGCGAAAATTACTGGCTTGAATAAAAGTACTATATCTAGTATTGTAGCTGAGTTATTAAATGAAGATTTGATTTATGAGGAAATTTTTATAGATAATGGAGTTGGAAGAAATCCATACAATTTATATCTAAAATTAGGTAAACATTATGTAGGAGCAATTAATATTGATTCATCAATAACAAGATTTGCCATTGCTGATATTGATGGTAGTATTAAAGGTGAATCCTCAATTCTGACTGAGAATATCGATAAATATAAGTTTATGGAGAAATGTATTAATGAATTGTTAAAGCTTAGCTCTGAATTAGGTATTAACAATTTAAAAGGGATAGGAATTACAATAGCTGGAATAGTTGATTCAGAAAATTTAATTGTAAAATTTGCTCCTAATTTAGGTTGGGAAGATTTTAATATTGGCGAAATAATAAAGAAGTTAACACCAGAAGTAGATATAATTGCAGTTGGTAATGATGCCAAAGCTTCTGCATTAGCTGAGCTTTGGTTTGGCACTCATAATATTAATTTATCTAATTTTGTGTTTTTATCTATAGGTCCTGGTATTGGTTCAGGAGTTATATTAGATAATAAATTATTAAAAGGAGGTAATGAAGCTTCTGGTGAATTTGGCCATATGACCTTAATAGAAGGAGGTAATTTATGTGTTTGTGGAAATTATGGGTGCTGGGAAGCATATGCTTCGGATAGAGCTACAGTTCAGCGTTATTTGATTAGAAAAAAAATGAATGCTTTGGAGAATATCGACTTCGCAATTGATAATATATTAAGTTTAGCTGAAAATGAAGATGAAATTGCCATCGAAACTCTTAAACAAACAGGTTATTACTTAGGATTAGGCATATCTAATATAATAAAAGCTTTAGATCCACAAGCAATAATTATTGGCGGAAGAATTACTAAAGCTTGGAATCTTATTTACCCAGAAATAATGAATGTTATAAAGCAACGAGCTTTTTTCAATAAGAAAAATGAACATTTAATAATATTGCCAACTTCATTAAAAGTAAGACCAAGGCTATTAGGAGCAGCAACTCTTGCAATAAAGGAACTATTTGATGGTTATAAAATTATTCTTTGATTATATATTTTTCTATAATTAATATGTTGAAACAACAAATTAAATAATAAATATGGAAAAAAAAGAATTTCAAAAAAGTGATTTAGCTATTGGCGTTGACATTGGGGGGACAAATACTGTTGTTGGGTTTGTTAATAATAACAAATGTATTTATGAATATTTTTTCCCAACGCAGCCTGAGAAAGGTTCCAAATATTTTGTGGTTAATTTGATTAAAACAATTAAGAAAAATATTAAAAAGTTTGAGAAAAGCTATAACTTAGTTGGAATTGGTCTGGCAGCTCCAAGTGTAAGTCTCCAAGGCATTATAGAAGACTCTGCAAATTTAAAATGGGGAAAGTTTGATATAGTAAATGAGATTAATAATTTCATTGAGGTCCCGGTTAAAATTATTAATGATGCTAATGCAGCAGCATTGGGTGAATATTATTATGGCCTTGGAAAAAAGATTGATAATTTTGTTGTGATAACATTAGGTACGGGCTTAGGCGGAGGTATCATCTTAGATGGGAAATTAATTAATGGCTCAAATGGATTAGCTGGTGAAATTGGACACACTTCAATTGGTTCGCAAGGCAGAAAATGTAGTTGTGGTAAGACAGATTGTCTGGAAACATATGTTTCTGCAAATGGACTAAGAAGAACAGTTTTTTATTTATTGTCTAAGTATAATGATGATAGTCCATTACGAAAAATAAGTTATGATAAAATGAGTAGTGAACTAATTACTTACTATGCTGAGAGAGGAGATATTATTGCAACAACAGCTTTTGATTTCACAGGTGAAATTTTAGGTAAAGGATTAGCAAATGTTACTGCATGTTTCGATCCAAAAGCTATTATTTTATTTGGAGGTCTCACTAATGTAGGTAATTTATTATTACAACCAACTCGTTATTATTATGAAAGTAACCTTTTAAGTATTTATAAAGGTAAAACAAAAATTTTGTTATCAAAACTGCAAAATGGTAAAGCTGCAGTTTTGGGTGCCGCGAGTTTAATTCTAAAAAATCAATTGTAAAAGAGAACATTTGGTTGAACATCGTCCTGGTTCTTTTTCAATTTTTATTTACAAAAAAAAATTGAATAAAAGGAGGTATATGATATGTTAATTTTACAGCATTATAAAAGGATCACAATTTCATTATTATTAATATTTATCTTCCTTAATAATACTTATGCAGGAGTAACAGGGAAAATAGCAGGGAAAGTCATTGACAAAACTACTCGAGAACCTCTTGTTGGTGTTAATGTTGTTATTGTTGGCACAAATATGGGAGCTTCAACAAATGTTGATGGTAATTATACTATATTAAATATACCTCCTGGCACTTACCAAATTAAAGCATCTATGATTGGTTATGCAACCACAACAATTACTGATGTAAAAGTTTATATTGACTTAACAACTGTAGTAAATATAGAACTTAATGTTGAGGATATAAATTTAGGTGAGGTTGTAATTGTTTCTGAAAGAAAAATTATCCAAAAAGATGTGGCAGGCAGTACAACCTCTATTTCTACTCAGGATGTACAAACTTTACCTGTTAACTCTATTCAAGGTGTTATAGGATTACAGGCTGGTGTCGAATCTGGATTTGTTATTAGAGGGGGGACAGCAGATCAAGCATTATTCTTAATCGATGGTTTTGCTATGAGAGATGCTCGAAATAATCAGCCTGTAACTTCAGTTGCATTGAGTGGGATTCAAGAAGTAGCTCTTGAACGTGGCGGATTTAATGCAGAATATGGACAAGTACGTTCTGGGTTGTTGAAGATTGTAACAAAAGAAGGGAAAAAAGATCAATATGATGCATCTATTACTTTTAGAATTAGTCCACCATCAAAAAAATATTTTGATATATCTCCATATGATCCTAATTCTTACTGGTTAAGACCTTATCTTGATCCAGAAGTAGCATTTGTAGGAACAAAAAATGGTCCTTGGGATGAATGGACTCAAAGACAATATCCAGTATTTGATGGATGGAATGCTGTATCAAAAAGGCTTTTTGAAGATAACGACCCATCGAATGATTTGTCTCCGGCTGCAGCAAAAAGATTATTTGAATGGCAACATAGAAAAAGACCAGTTAATAAACCTGATTATGATATTGACCTTGGTTTTGGTGGCCCAGTACCGTTAGTAAGTAAATTATTAGGTGACCTTAGATTTTTCTTAACCTATAGAAAAGTGAACGAATTGTATTTAATTCCATTAACAAATGATCATTTCTCAGAAGAAAATTTTAGTCTTAAATTAAATAGTAACATTACAAGCAACTTAAAATTTGCTTTTTCAACAGTATTTGGTAATTCCAATAATATAGCTAATAACGGGACAGAACAAGCGGTATTGAGTAATAGTGGAGGCTTAACAAATAGCACTTCTTATATCAGAACACCTGAACAAATAGCTAATGATATTCAATTAAGAAGTGATGCATCAACGAGAATATTTTTAGATTCATATTATAGCTTAGCTAAGGTTAATCATTATGGGGCAAATATTAGTCTGACTCACTTAATATCAAACAGTACATTTTATGATTTGAGCATTGATTATTTTCAAAGAAAATATAAAACTGGACCAACCAGACAACGGAATGATCAACCTAATTATGAATTATTCCCCGGATATTTTGTTAGCGAGGCTCCATTTGGATGGGATAAAATGCCATATACAGGAATTGGAGATGGAATATTTTTTGGCGGACATACAAGTACAGCAAGAGATAGTACCAATACTTATTCTTTAGCTCTAAAATTTGACTTGACAAGTCAAGTAAATTATAACAATCAGGTCAAAACTGGTTTTGAATTAGTATATAACAATTTAGATTTGAATTTCGGTGTAGTTAATTTAGTATTCCCTGAAAGTAATCAAAGAATAAAAGCTAAATATAATCCTCTTCGTGCTGCTTTTTACCTGCAAGATAAACTTGAATTTGAAGGTTTTATAGCAAATTTAGGAGTGAGATTTGATTACAGTAATTCAAGAACGAACTGGCCTGATGTCAACCCTTATGACTATAATTTCTTTGGTTCTGCTTTTAGTGATACATTAAAATATAATACTAAACCTTCTAAAGGATTATTTACCATTAGTCCTCGACTCGGAATTTCTCACCCCATTACTGAAAATTCGAAATTATTTTTTAACTATGGACACTTTAAACAATTACCTAGTTATGAACAATTGTTCCAATTATCTAGAGGGGCAACAAATCAGGTGAGAATATTCGGCGACCCAAATCTAAATTTAGCTAATACAATTTCATATGAATTAGGATATGACCAGGTTTTATTTGAGGAATATCTACTGCAAATTTCTGGTTTCTATCGTGATGTAACAGATCAAGTTGCTGTCTCCAGATATATAAGTGCAGATGGTAGAGTATCATATTTAAAAATTAATACAAATAATTATGAAGATATTAGAGGGTTTGAATTAACATTAAGGAAAAATCAGGGTAATTGGGTTAAAGGTTATATTACTTATACATATCAGATAGTTACTCAAGGAAGATTTGGAAGAGATATAGTTTATGAAGATCCTTCACAACAAAGACAATTTGATTTTAATACTGGTAATTTTCTTCAAAACAAACCAATTCCGCAACCTTATGCAAATTTTGTTATAACATTTTTTACACCTAGTGATGAGAATTCAAATTATTTGAAAAAATTTCTATTTAATGATCTTTATTTGACATTAATAGGCAGCTGGAGAGCAGGTTACTGGGTAACTAGAAATCCTAATAATATACCATTCGTTTCTCAAAATGTTCAAGCAAAGGATTATTATAATTTAGATTTAAGATTTACAAAAGAATTCAAATTAGGTATAGCTAATTTAACATTTATAATGGATATCAGTAATGTATTAAATATCAGAAGGTTCTATGGGGGGTTCTCTGATTTCCAAGATTTAGAAGATTACTGGAATTCTTTACACCTGCCAAAAAGTAGAGCGTATAATAATATAGTGGGCAATGATAAATATGGAGACTTCAGAGATCCAAGTGTAGAATATCAACCAATAATACAAGTCGAAAGCGTAAACGCAGTGAATAACCCCAAAACCAGACCATTTTATTATGAAATTAATACGGGTAAATATATGCAATATAAAAATGGTTCATGGCAGGAAGTAGAAGGAAGCGTATTGAAAGATGTTCTGGATAAAAAGGCTTACATAGATATGCCAAATCAAACTTCCTTCACATTTCTCAATCCAAGAAATGTATTCTTTGGATTACAATTGACAATTAAATTATAAAATGAAAAAAGGGGAAACAATGAATATTAATAGCAGACTGATAAAATTGTTGATATTTAATTTTATTTTAATTCTTCTTTTACTTTCTGACATATACGGTCAAGCCCAACAAATAAAATGGCTGCGTGTTGGTTCTCTACATCATTGGATATCGAGTTATGGAACTGAAGCTGAAATAGCTCGAACAGGACAGGCAACTGAACAGCTAGACGGGATGAGATGGGAAGCACTTTTTCCATGGCAAGACACACATGTTGCTCAGGGTTTTTGGATTGGAACTACTAATTATCAAGATAGGGATTTAAATACATTGGTCCCTTACAAAGTAATTGGTTATGGACCCGGGGCACAAACTATAGGTATGATTTTCCCAGTTGAATTTAAAATGATAGGAAGATTTAATTCTCCTAATGTAATTGTTGATGGTGATAATGCAACCGATAATAAATTAAATGATATTGTTGATGAAGTAGACCCAAATTTACCTTGTGATAGATTAATAATCTCAAAGTTTAATACAAATATTGGTATAACCGTTACGCGAAAAATATATGCATTTAGTCAACAATATCATCAGCAATATTTTATTTTTGATTATACATTTAAAAATACAGGTATTTATAATACTAAGGGCGATAAAGATCCTAAAACACTGACAGGGGTATACTTTTTCTGGGCTAACAGATATGCTTCAGGTAATGAACCATTTAAAAATGGTTGGGCTCCATCTAATAATATATCCTGGGGGCGAAACACAGTCAATCATCAAATAGGAACAGACCCTAAAGCTCCTGATTTTGAAATGAGAGCTCAGTATTCTTGGGCAGGTCCACATTCTGCGAGTGGTTATGGAGCTCCTTTATTAGGAATGCCTTACTATCGAAATGGTGTAGGGGATGGTCATTTAACTACTCAGCAATATTTTGGAACGGTTATTATTCATGCAGATAAGTCAGCAAAAGATAAATCTGATGACCTCTATCAACCTGTTACTGCAACACATTATTCTGCAGATAATGATCCTACTGGTATTGAACAGTATAATCAAACTAAAATGGCAGCACAATATGAAATGATGCAAAGAGGTCATAGTAAACCAACACATGCTGAACTTGTTGGGGATGGTTATGCAAATATTTGGGGTTCAGATAATGGAGGCTATGGTCAAATCAAAGCTTTTGGACCTTATACCTTAGAGCCAGGTGATAGTATTCATATAGTCTTTGCTGCAGCAGTTGCAGGTTTAACAAGGCAAAAAGGCTACGAGATAGGAGCAAATTGGTTAGAGGCAACCTTAGATAAAAGTAAATTATCTCAACTTAGATTACCTAATGGTAATGTTCCAACTGACCCTAATCAATATTTAAATGCATGGGTTAAAACGGGAGAAGATTCATTAAAAGAGGTGTTTAGAAGAGCAATTAAAAATTATAAAAATGGTTTGAAAATTCCTTTACCTCCTCCGCCTCCGAAAATATTTGAAATAAAATCAGGCGGTGATAGAATTACTTTAAGCTGGTCAAATAATGCTGAAAGCTGGCCTAATTTCAAAGGATATAGAATTTATAGAGCTATTGGAAAACCCGATACATTTTATACAAAGATTTTTGAAACAACTGTACCTAACATAGTTAATACATTTGATGATGTTACTGCAAAAAGAGGGTTTGATTATTATTATTACATTGAAAGTTTTGATGATGGTTCAACGAATGATATTCAACCTGGTGTTCCATTAGTTAGCAGTAAATATTATACAATTACAAATAAACCCGCATATTTAAGAAGACCTGCTAAAGATTTGCTATCAGAAATACGAATCGTCCCAAATCCATTTGATATAAGAGCTCGTAGATTACAGTTTGGAGATACACCAGGTTCTCAAGATCGTATCGCATTCTATGGTTTACCTCCAGAATGTATTATCAGAATTTTTACAGAACGAGGCGATTTGATAAAAACTATTTATCACACTGATGGTAGTGGAGATGAAATATGGAATTCTCTTACATCTTCTGAACAAATGATTGTAAGCGGGGTTTATATAGCTCATTTTGAAGTTACTAAGGATGTAGTTGACCCAAATACCGGAGTAGTTAAGTTAAGAAAGGGAGATTCTACATTTAGAAAATTTATTGTTATTAGATAAATGCTCAGCATTTAAAATGAACAAAATAAAGGCTGGAGATTAACATGAAAAAAATTTTATACATAACATTCTTATTAGTATTATGTCTCATACAAAATATTCAAGCTCAAGAAAAATTAGCTCAAACAGGATTTCAATTTTTGTCTGTTATATCCGATGCAAGAGCAGCTGCATTAGCAGGTTCTGTTACTTCACTCGAAAACCAGTCAAGTTCATTGTTTTTTAATCCTGCTACTATGAGCTTAGATACAAATTTTATTAATGTTTCATTTAGCCTTAATAATTGGATAGCAGATATTAAGCATCAGAATTTTAGCCTTTCTATAAGCCCTGCAGATGGTTTATATGGTGTTATTGGAGTGAGTCTTCAAATAGTGGATTATGGGGAGATATTAGGTACAGTTGTTTCTAGCTCAGAGAAAGGATATGAAGATATTGGATTGATAGATGCTTCTGCTTTAGCGTTGGGACTTGGCTATTCTAAAAGAATTTCGGATAAATTTTCTGTAGGTGGACAAATTAAGTGGGTCAAACAATCTTTGGGAGAAAGTACTATAGGCACTGATCCTCTTAACATTGAAAAAGTAAATAATAGAATTTCAACCCTATCTTTTGATTTTGGGACTTTATATAAAACAGGGTTCAAGAGTCTTGCATTTGGAATGTCAGTAAGAAATTTTTCGCCTGAAGTAAAATATGCAAGCGAAGGATTTCAACTACCATTAAAATTTTCTATGGGAATATCCATGAATGTATTGGATTTTGCATCAGCTGATGTTCAAAAGTATCACTCTCTAATTCTATCTATTGATGCTATAAATGCAAGTTCACATAAGGGACAAGTTAGTTTTGGTGTAGATTACAAATTTTTAAATGTCTTTTCTTTAAGAGGCGGATATATCACTAACAATCATGAAAATAAATTTGCAGTGGGAATAGGTGTATCATTTATAGGATTTACCTTCGACTATGCATTAACTCCTTATGGTGTTCTTGGAAATATTAACAGGTTCACATTCAGATATAATTTATAAAATTTTTAAAAATATTTTGGAGAGTATAAGAATGAGTTTTAGAAAATATGCCACACTATTTGTTATAAGCATACTAATAATAATTCATGCTTGTAACCCGGATGATTCTCCAGCTATTTTCGACCCAACTGAGGTTGGAGCAAGTAAACCTATAATTAAAAGCATAACACCAAAAGATTTTGCTTTAGCAGCTTACGATATTCTGACAATTAGTGGTGAAAATTTTTCTCCATTTACAGATTCTATAAAGGGCAATATGGTTTACTTTTATACAGACCCAAAACAAAAATTACCAGGTAAGATTATTAGCGCAACCACAAATGAAATAAAAGTTATTCCCCCAAATATTGGAGGGAAAAATGTTTATATGGTTGTTGTTGTTCCTGATGCCTATGAAACAGTCACTTATGGACCTTACGAACTAAAGTATGTGAATGAAAAGATAAAAGGTACTGCTGATGAAGTTGTAAAGGTTATCGCTGTTGATAATAATGAAAATGTATATGAACAAACTTATCCATTATCTGGGAATGGTTCTATATATAAGATTACTCCAGAAGGTGAAAAAACATTGTTTGCAGATTTACCTTTCTCTCAAGCGGGAGATATGAAATTTGGTAACGATGGAGCACTTTATATACAATGGAATAATAATACTAATTTTTATCGTATCCCAGCTGGAGGTGGTCAACCAGAGTTAATAATGAAATTTCCTAAAAGAATGAAATATTTCGATTTCGGACCAAATAATACAATATATGCAGGTGGGGCAAAAAGTTTCAGCGCAGGTGTTTATTTAACCGATATGAATATGAAATTACCAGTGCAGGTTGGTGATTATACAACAGTTGATATTAAAGCATTATGTGTTTATAATGAGTATCTTTATGTAGCAGATCAAGGTAGCGGTGGAAAAGGTATTTACAGAAGCAAAATTAAACCCGATGGTACCCTTGATAATAAAGAAGTTTATTTTGACTGGGCTTCTGTTCCTGCTCAGTATAAAAATGCAAATATTAATACAATAATTATTGCAAAAGACGGTTCAATTATTGTTGCTACTACTAATAATGTTGATCCTATCTTTAAAATAAAACCAGATAAAACAATTGAGATATTATACCCGGGTTTATTGTATTCACCGGCTACACATTTAGCATGGGGCAAATCAGAATATTTTTATCAGGTTAGAGCTAGTGATGACCCAACAAAAAGAGGAATATACAAAATTTATTTTCGCAATTAATTAGAAATATAAATTATTAAAAAAGGAGGTGGTATTTAAAAGTATTTAGTTCTATTTAACAAATATTTTTTAATTATTTTTTTAATCAAAAAAGTAGGGAGGCAAAAAAATGAAATCAAAATATTATCTTACTGTGTTAATCATTCTTGTTATAACTTCTTTAATCGGTGCGCAGGTCAAACCTAATCCTCCAATAGAACCAACTACTAAAGGTTTACAACTTATTAGTTGTGACGACGCTGCAGGTTGGAGAACCGCTGTAGGTTCAGCAATGCAATCATCTGTTTCTCTAAAAACTAATACAGATGATTTTGTGGAGGGGAATGCATCTCTTGAGGTAAAAGTTATTCATGGAGGAGATGCAGATAAAGAATATGGAAACTGGACAGATATTAGCTGGGAATTTCCCTCCCCGATTAATATCGGCAAAGCAACAGAGATAAGATTTTGGTTAAAAGTAAAAACACCTACTACTAATCATCATGCATTTCAATTTACATGCGATTTGACTGATGATTTGAATGGAGAAACAGGGCTTTGGAGATGGGCTGAAGATAGAGATATTTTCTATGTAAAAAATGCAGATGAATGGAGAGAAATTGTAATCCCTATAAGCAGATTAGATGTACCTAGCTGGGCTGGCCCAAAACATGAATTTCAACCTGGGAAAATCATAAAATTTGCTTTCGGCATTCATACTAATTTAAGAAGAGACAGCATTACAATATTAATTGATGATATAAGAGTAACAAAACAAAAAGTAATCGGAACTATAGCGGCGTTAGATAAAGCTGAAGGTGTTGAAACATTTAATAATAATGTAGCAGAAAACACAGTTGTTGTTAAAACAAATACTGATGATTTTCTTGAACCAAACAATTCATCTTTGGATATTCAATTTAATATGTTAAAAGCACCCGCAAGCTGGGGTTCTGTAGCAATGGCAATTGTTAAATTTCCAAATGTTGTAGATGTTTCTGGTGCAAGAGAATTAAGATTTTGGATGAAGTTATTAGATGGTTCGAAACAAATTGCATTACCATTAGACACAACAGATGTTCCAGCGGGGAAATGGTTTACAAATATAATTGGATTTATAGATGTTTTGGATGAGGAAGGACAAGCTGAAACATGGCGCTACATTTTAGGTGGTGCTCAGAATTTTACAACTAATGAAGTAATGCATATGAAGCTCGAAAGACCAGCCGATCCTCAGCCAGCTAATTATACTAATCCAAAGTGGAATGAATTTGTCGTACCAATTAAAGATCTAGATCAATGGGATTGGATGGCGCATATAAATCCATATATTAATTTATCCAAAATTTCTGGTTTTGCTTTTGGCGTTGGGCATGTCGGTTTTACTAAAGATGTTGACCCAAATGGACCATGTTTACCCGATACAATACACGTTTTGTTAAATAATTTATATGCTACAGCAGCTGATGATATACTAACGAGCGTAGAAAATAAAAATTATGAATTACCCTCAAGTTTAAGATTATATGATAACTACCCCAATCCATTTAATCCTTCAACAAATATCAAATTTGAGCTACCTGAAGAAGGTATTGTTAGCTTAAAAATATACGATTCAAAAGGCGAAGAAGTAATGACTGTGGTCAATAATGCTTATAAATTAAGAGGCAGTTATTTGTATAAAGTTGATATGAGTAAATTTTCAAGTGGCGTTTATTATTATACTTTAACACATAATAATAGTAAGATTACTAAGAAAATGTTGCTCATTAAATAGGTAGAGTGGTGCCTCCTATAAGTGAGTGGGGCTGCTTCTATGAAAAGCAGCCCCTTAATAAAAATATGGTAATAAATTATATGTATAAAAAAATTATAATAATAATATTTTTATTTACCAATTATTATTCTCAGGTGAAGATTGTAGGATATTATCCATATTGGTATAAATCTTCTGCTTATACTTTTGAAAAAATTTCTTACGAAAATTTAACTCATATAATTCATGCATTTGCTTGGCCAAAAGCAGATGGTACGATTGAGTATCCAAAAGATTTTTTATATCCAGAATTAATTAAGGCTGCACATAATAATGGATTAAAAATATTAATTGGTTTGGGTGGCTGGGGTAACGATAAGGGATTTGCTCCTGTGGCTTCTAATGAAGATATAAGAAAATTATTTATATCGAATTTGGTAAAATTTATAAAAGATAATGAATATGATGGAGTAGATTTTGACTGGGAATTTCCAAAGAATATTAGTGAAGGAGTATTACATACAATACTTGTTAAAGAAATTAGAGATTCACTTAATAGAATTGACAGCAACTATATCATATCAATGGCAGCAAGCCCGGGCTCTTACTATGGTCAAAATTTCGAGTATGAGAAAATGGTCCCATACTTAGACTGGGTAGCAATGATGGGTTATGATTTTCATGGCAGCTGGTCTTCTCACGCTGGTCATAATGCACCTTTGTATCAACACCCAAATGATAATGATGGTGCTGTGGATAATGGGGTATCATATCTGCTAAGTAGAAAAATTAATAAGGAAAAACTTTTAGTAGGTGTACCTTTTTATGGTAAGGAATTCAATGCAAAAGGTTTATATGCTACAAAAACTGGCTCTGTAATAGATTTAGTATATAGTGATATAGCTGCTTATCTGAAAAGTAGTAATTGGATTTATAATTGGGATGATATTTCAAAAGTACCGTATCTAATAAATTTTGATCAAACAAAATTTATTACATTTGATGATACTGTATCGATAAGAATTAAATGTGATTATATTAAGACAAATAATTTAGGTGGTATAATGATTTGGGCTTTAGGTCAGGATTACATGAATAATGAACAACCTTTGTTATTAACAATTGGAAAATCTTTTGGGAGATATACTAATATTGAAATTGAAAAACCAATAGTTGAATCAAATTATAAATTATATGATAATTATCCTAATCCATTTAATCCTTCAACAAGAATTCGATTTTTCATACCCAAAACAAGTAAAGTTATTTTGAGTGTCTATGATATTTTAGGTCAGTTAGTTTCTACCTTGATAGATGAAGAATTGCCACAAGGTAATTACGAAGTGGTATTTGACGGAAGTAAACTTAGCAGTGGAATGTACTTCTATAACTTAACATCAGAGAATTTTTCACAAACAAAGAAAATGGTTTTAATAAAATAAATACACAATTTTATACTTGGCTTAAATAATAAATTAAAATACACTATTCTTTCAAAATAAATTTTTATAAAGGAATCAATAGAGAATATGGAAGAAATATTTATAAACTCAAAAGTAGAACAATTTTTCTTAGAAAAATCTCGTAAAAAACTTATATATAGACCAACCGAAAAAATTCCAATTATTCAGGTAGATAATTTCCCTGAATTAGGCAAACTTACTGCTCTGAGATTTATTGAATGGGTTCAAAACAATCCTAAAGGTGTTGTATCCTTACCTACAGGAAAAACCCCAGAATATTTTATTAAGTGGTTAGAAAAAATATTAAGAGACTGGGATTCTTTATATGTAAAAGAAATTTTGAAAAAAGTAGGTTTAGATACTCAAAGGAAACCAAATTTTAACTCTCTCAGATTTGTTCAAATAGATGAATTTTATCCAATAGATTCAAGACAACCAAATAGTTTCTACTATTATATTAAGAAATTTTACTTCAAAATTTTAGGTCTTGACCCTAATAAAGCGTTAATGATAAATGTAAATAAAATACCGACACCTAATAATTTACCGCTTAGTGAAATATTTCCGAATAATATAGTTGATTTAAGTTTAAGAACAAGATTTGCAAGAAATGGTTTAGAAAAGTTACAAAAAGATTGTATTGAAATTGTTGATGAATTTTGTATGAATTATGAAAAGCAAATACGAGATATGGGGGGAATAGGTTTCTTTTTAGGTGGAATAGGTCCTGACGGGCACATTGGATTTAATGTTAAAGGAAGTGACCATTACTCAACTACAAGGTTAACGGATACTAACTATGAAACACAAGCTGCAGCTTCAGTAGATTTGGGTGGAATTGAAAATGCCAAGAATCGTCCAGTGATTACTATAGGTTTAGGTACTATTACTTATAATCCGGAAGCAGTAGCAATTATTATTGCATCTGGAGAATCAAAAGCAAATATAGTTCGTGATTCAGTTCAAAATAATCCATCAATTTTGTATCCTGCTACTGCTTTACAAAAATTACCAAATGCAAGATTTTATTTAACAAAAGGAGCTACATTAAGATTAACTGAAAGAAGATATATAGAATTAGAAGAGCAAAAAAAATTAACAACTGAAAGTATTGATAGGAATATTATAAATTTATCATTCAATTTAAAAAAGAAATTAATAAATCTAACTGAAAATGATTATGCATCAGATAAGATTGCTAAGTTAATTTTAAGAAAAACAGGTGAAAGCCATTCATTAATTAGTCAAAGAGTAGAAGCAAGAATAAAAGAAAAAATCGAACGGGGGATAAAGCATATAGATAATGAGGTAATACTTCATACGGGCCCACACCACGATGATATAATCTTAGGTTATTTACATTATATTAATCATTTAGTTCGTAATCCCAACAATAAGCATCATTTTGTTGTTTTTACTAGTGGATTTACTGCTGTTACGAATGTGTTTATGTTGAATTTGTTGGAATCTACAATACATTATCTAAACTTAGGTTTATTCAATAAATTATATGATTCAGGTTATTTCTCTCCAACTTCAATAAAATGCAAAAACGAAGATATTCATTTATATCTTGATGGAGTAGCTCAGAAAAATCGAATGCTAAAAGATGAAGCTAATGCAAGGAGATTAATCAGAAATCTGATTGAAATTTATAATCTTGACAGTATTCAAAAGATAAAAGAAAAAATAAATGAATTAATAAGTTATTTTACAGTTCAGTACCCAGGCACAAAAGATACTTCCGATGTTCAAAAATTGAAAGGGTTATTAAGAGAGTGGGAAGAAGAAATTGTATGGGCACGATATGGTTTTAATGTTTCTGATGTTTCTCATTTAAGATTAGGATTTTATCAAGGTGAAATTTTTACCGAAACACCTAAAGTTAATAGAGATGTTTTACCTGTTGTAGAACTACTCGAAAAAATTAAACCTACTATTATAACTGTTGCATTAGATCCAGAAAGTAGTGGTCCAGATACGCATTACAAAGTTATGCAGGTCATTTCCGAAGCTTTGAAAATATATAAAGAAAAATATAATAATTATAATATAAGAATATGGGGATATCGTAATATATGGTCAAGATTTCATCCAGCCGAAGCAAATGTTTATATACCAATCAGTCTAAATTCTTTTGCAATACTTGAAGATACTTTTCTTAATAGTTATGAATCGCAGAAAGATGCTAGTTTTCCGAGTTGGGAATTAAACGGTCCTTTTAGTGAACTTGCCCAACTTATTCAGATTGAAAACTTTAATGTAATTAGAACATGCATCGGGTCAACATTTTTTACAAATAATCCGCATCCAAGATTAAGATCTGCAAAAGGTATCTTATTCATGAAAGAATTATCATTAGAAGAGTTTCAACAATATTCAATTGATCTGAAAAAGTTAACTGAACTAATAGAATAAATACTTTTTTACTTATAAAAAACTTGCCAGAGAAATTATGAAGCATATAAAAATAATTTTACTTTTAATATTTTCTTTATTCGCAGAAATTTATTGCTTAAACAACCAAACAAAAATTAATGTAATCCCATATCCAAAGGAAGTTATATTCAAAGAAGGAATCTTTAGAATAAATAATAGTTTGAGTATCAAAATTGACTATCCCCAAAACTCTTCGATATATTCTGCTGCTACAAGATTTTTGAGAAGATTAGATGCAAGGACGGGTTTGTTTTTAAAGCAAGATTTTATTTCTCCTGAAAACAATCCTAATGAAGGCTCAATAGTAATTAAAATAAAAAGACAGGGAGAATTGAAGTTAGGGGAAGATGAATCTTATAGTTTAAGTATAACAAAAGATAAAATTACAATTTTCGCAAATACAGATATTGGAGCTGTCTATGCTTTAGAAACTTTATTACAACTTTTGTCAGCCGATAATATTGGTTATTATTTTCCTGCTCTTCAAATAAACGACGAGCCAAGATTTCCTTGGCGTGGATTAATGTTAGATGTTAGCAGACATTTCATGCCAGTTGATGTTATTAAGAAAACTCTTGATGCTATGTGTACTGTTAAGTTGAATGTATTTCATTGGCATCTAAGTGATGACCAGGGTTTTAGAGTTGAATCAAAGATTTTTCCTAAACTTCACGAAATTGCTTCTGATGGATTATACTATACACAAAATGAAATTAAAGAAATTATAAAATATGCAAGAGAAAGAGGCATAAGAATAATTCCTGAATTTGATGTGCCGGGTCATACTACTGCCTGGCTGGTAGCATATCCAGAATATTCAAGTTACACAGTGCCTAAAAAAATTGAACGGAATTTTGGAATTTTTGACCCTGTATTTAATCCTGCCAATCCTGATACTTATATCCATCTAGAAAAATTCTTTAGTGAAATGTTTGAATTATTTCCTGATGAATATTTTCACATAGGCGGCGACGAAGTAAAAGGTAAAGATTGGGATAAAAATCCAGACATTAAAAAATTTATGTCTGATAATAATATAAAAGATAATTCACAATTACAGGCATACTTTAATAATCGCATTTTACAAATACTGTCTATACATGGAAAGAAAATGATTGGTTGGGATGAAATTCTCCACGATGATATGCCGAATAATATCATTATTCAATCATGGCGTGGGACTGAATTTTTAGTTAAAGCAGCAAAGAAAGGCTATATGGGAATTCTTTCTTACGGATATTATTTAGATTTAATGCAGCCTGCTTCTTACCATTATTTGATTGACCCGGTTTCTGATGAATATGAATTATCTGAAGATGAAACAAAAAAAATATTAGGTGGCGAAGCTGCAATGTGGACTGAACTTGCTACTGTAGAAAATATTGATTCCCGTATTTGGCCAAGAGCGGCAGCAATTGCAGAAAGATTATGGTCGCCCAAGCATATTAAAGATATTAATGATATGTATCGTCGATTAGATATTCTTGAAATACAATTAGAAGAACATGGATTGGCTCATATTAAAAATCAAGAAATGATTTTGCGAAGATTAGCTAATAGTAATAATATCATTGCATTAAAAAATTTAGTTGATGTTGTAGAACCACTCGAAGGTTATAAACGACATCATTATGATATTATTTATCAACAGCATTCACCTTACTCTCGTGTTGTTGATGCTGCTTATCCAGAATCTAAATTAGCTCGAAAATTTAAGAATTTAGTGGATGATTATTTAAAATCGCATAAGGATAATTTAGCTAACGAAATTCAATATTATTTAAATCAATGGATAAGCAATCATGATTCACTTGAATTAATTATAAATCATTCACCAATATTAAAAGAAATAGAACCATTATCATACAACTTAAAACAGGTTTCGATAATTGGATTAGAAACTTTGTCATTTTTAGCATCAAAGCAAAAGCCAAAAGCTGACTGGTTTGATAAATCTTTGTTGATAGTTAATGATGCTAAAAAATCTTATGGTCATGTCGAGTTTGCAATAATTGAACCTATTGAAAAACTTCTAATTGAATGTAATAAATAATAAGGAAAACTTTTTAATGAAAGTCAGAATAATTTTATTATTACTTATCACTATGAGCTTATCAATGAGCATAAAATCACAGAAAAAAGAAATAGTTGCATATTTCCCTGAGTGGGGTATAAAATATAAACCTTATCTTGTTAAAAATATTGAGAATTCCGGCGCAGCAGAAATAGTTACTGTTATTAATTATGCATTTGCGGAACCGAAGTTGGATTCAACAGGCAAGGTAACAGTTGACTTTGGCTACCCAGATTTTGCTTATCAACAGATTTATTCATCTGAAATGAGTATAGATGGAATTGCTGATTCAATAAATCAACCATTGCGAGGTCATCTTAATCAACTGAAGAAATTAAAAGCACGCCATCCCAATATAAAAATTTTGATATCAATTGGAGGTTGGCTGGGCTCTAAATTATTTTCTGATGCTGCACTAACAAAAGAATCACGAGAATATTTTGTTAATGAATGTATTAACATTTTTATTAATGGGAATTTACCATTAAGAAATGGTGCAGGAGGTAAAGGTGTAGCAAAAGGTATTTTCGATGGAATTGATATTGATTGGGAATTTCCTATATCTGGTGGTGTTGAAGGTATACATCACAATCCTAATGATAAGGATAATCTTACAGAGTTATTTCGTTTATTCAGAAAAAAATTGGATGAAATTAATCCAGAATTAATGCTTACTTCTGCAGTCCCAGCAAATAAACCATTAACAGATAATTATAATATTTATTATGACCAGAGATTTTTAAATTGGTATAATCTTATGACTTATGATTTTTATGGTGGTTGGAGTTCAACAACAGGGCATCATACTAATTTATACTCATATAATGATTTGAAAATATCGTTAGACAATACTGTTAAATTATTCAGGGATGAGTATGGTGTATCTGCTAATAAAATTATTCCAGGCATAGCATTCTATGGGAGAGGATGGAAAGATGTAAGTAATATAAATAATGGATTGTTACAAAGTGGTTCAGAAGCTTTTGGACTTTATGAAAATGGTCACAGTTATTTTTCTGAACTTAAAAAACTAATAGACAGCGGTTATGTTAAATATTGGGACAAAGATGCAATGGCCCCCTGGATTTATAATCACGATAAAAAAATATTCTGGTCTTTTGACGATGAACAATCAGTTGTTCTAAAAACTTTGTATAGTGATGCACATAATTTAAGAGGTGTAATGTTTTGGGATTTATCTGGAGACGATGAAAATGGCACATTAATCAAAGCAATTGGTTCCCGAAAAATGCATGACTATATACTAAGTGAATCTTCACAATCAGCAAAAAAACAAAATGATTCTATTAAGATTGTTAATCCATTAAATGATGAATATTATGTCGAAGGGAAGGACATAATTATAAATACTGAAATTAGAGATGATGATAACTCTATAATCAAAGTTGAATTTTATGTAAATAATAAATTAATAGGTTATGATACCGAGCCTCCTTTTGATTGGGTTTGGTTTAATCCATCTGAAGGGGATGCCAAAATTAAAGTTGTAGGTATAGATAAAACTGGCTTGAAGATTAATTCGGAACTGGTTCATGTTTCAATAAAAAGTTTATCAATTTGCTCAACTCCTTGGGTATCTGGTAGATCTTATTTTCAGGGTGAACAAGTAATATATAATGGCAAAATATATGTATGCACAAGGCAGCATGATAATTCTCGTGGTGCTAATAACCCAGAAAGAGGGAAAATGTTCTGGAAACTATTAAAGGGTATAGAATAAGATAGTGTGGATTAAAATTAATTTTTCATAAATATTATTGTAGAACTATTATAGGAGATATTCATGAAATACGGATATTTTGATAATGAAAAAAGAGAATATGTAATCGAACGTCCTGATACTCCTGCATCATGGACTAATTATCTTGGGGTAAAAGATTTTTGTACAGTTATTTCTCATAATGCAAGTGGGTACAGTTTTTATAAGTCAACTGAACATCATAGAATTACTCGTTTTAGACCTAATGGTATACCAATGGATCGCCCTGGCCATTATGTGTATATAAGAGATGATGAGACCGGAGATTATTGGACAATTTCGTGGCAACCTGTAGGCAAGGATTTAAGTAAAGCAAAGTATACTTGTCGGCATGGTTTATCTTATTCTAAATTTCAATGTGAGTATCAAGATATCTTTGCAGAACAACTATTATTCATTCCTTTAGAAGATGATGTGGAATTATGGGATGTAAAAATAAAAAACAAGAGCACAAGACTAAGAAAATTAAGTATTTATAGTTACTTGGAATTTTCATTTCATCATGTAGAGATTGATAATCAGAATTTTCAGATGAGCTTATATGCAAGCGGCTCGAATTATCAAGATGGAATAATTGAATATGACTTCTTTTATGAGCCGTGGACTTTTCACTTCTTTGCTTCTAATTTTGAACCTGATAGCTATGACTGTGTTAGAGATTCATTTATAGGTTTATGGAGGTCAGAAACAAATCCAATAGCAGTTGAAAGAGGTGAATGTTCTAATAGTACAGAATTAGGGGGTAATCATTGCGGCTCATTAAGTAAAAGATTCACACTAAGACCATTAGAAGAAGTTCGTTTCATTTTCATTTTAGGGGTAGGCTCAAGAGAAGAAAAAGGCAGATTAATGAAAGCTAAATACTCTGATTTTAATAATGTTGATAAAGAATTTAATGAGTTAAAAAAATATTGGGATAAAAAATTATCAATATTCCAATGTAAAACTCCTCATGAAGGCCTTAATACAATGATTAATACATGGACATTATATCAAGCAGAAACATGTGTTGTCTGGTCAAGATTTGCTTCTTTCATAGAAGTAGGAGGTAGAGTAGGACTTGGTTTTAGAGATACAGCACAGGATGTAATGGCTGTAGTTCATACAAATCCAGAAAAAACTAAACAAAGAATATTACAATTATTACATGGGGTAACACAAGCTGGCTATGGCTTACATTTATTTGATCCAGCTGTATTTGAACCACAGGAAGATAAATTGCCTGGAGTAAAATTGCCTACTGTAGTTCCTACCCCAAGTCCAAAAGATATTGTGCATGGTCTTGAGGATACATGTTCCGATGATGCATTATGGCTTGTTGCATCTATTTGTGAATGGGTAGAAGAACATGGCGATTTAGAATTTTTTAATAAAGTTGTTCCTTATGCTGATGGCGGCGAAGGAACTGTTTATGAACATTTAACCAAAATTTTAGATTTTTCTGCAAAGTATGTTGGTAAAAATGGAATTTGTCAGGGACTTCGTGCAGATTGGAACGATTGCTTAAATCTCGGCGGTGGTGAAAGTGCTATGGTATCTTTTATGCATCATTGGGCTATAAATATTTTTATTAAATCTGCTAAAAAGCTTGGACGAACTGATGATGTAAAAAAATACACAGAAATGGCTGAAAAAGTGAAAGAAGCCTGCGAAAGAGAATTATGGGATGGTGAATGGTACATAAGAGGGTTTACCAAAAAAGGAACTAAGATTGGAACTAAAGAAAGTGAAGAAGGGAAAATTTTTCTTAATGCTCAGAGCTGGGCAGTCTATTCAGAAGTTGCTTCAGAAGAACGAGCAAGAAAATGTATGGATGCCGTTGAAAAATATTTATTTTCAAAATATGGATTGCATCTTCTTTGGCCCTCTTACTCAAAACCTGATGATGATATAGGTTATGTTACAAGAGTATATAAAGGAATAAAAGAAAATGGTGCTATTTTTAGTCATCCAAATCCATGGGCAGTAATAGCCGAATGTAAACTTGGTAACGGTAATCGTGCAATGAAATACTATGATGCTATTTTGCCTTATAACCAAAATGATATAATAGAAATCCGTCAAGCTGAGCCATACTCTTATTGTCAATTTATTTACGGTAAAGACCATAAAGCATTTGGCAGAGCTCGGCACCCATGGCTTACTGGAACCGCTGGCTGGTTTTATACTGCTGTTACAAAATATATTTTAGGTATTAGACCAAGTTATGAAGGCTTAGTTATTGATCCATGTATTCCTTCTGACTGGGAAAGTTTCGAGGTTAGTAGAAAATGGCGGGGTGCTATTTATCATATCACTGTAATCAATCCTAATCATGTGCAAAAAGGTGTAAAAAGAATTGTGCTTAATGGTAAAACCTTATCTAATAATATAGTTCCTATTCAGGAAAAAGATTCTGTCAATGAAGTAAAAGTTATAATGGGATAAATAAGTTTAGAGAATTTTATGGAAAATGAAAAACAACGAAGTCCAGCATTTTGGGTCCCAACTCTATATACAGCTGAAGGATTGCCTTTTGTAATTGTCAATGTAGTTTCGGTTTTGATGTATAAAAGTTTGGGATTTTCTGATTCCGAAATTGCTTTCTTTACAAGTATTGTTACTATCCCTTGGGCATTAAAGCCATTATGGGGACCATTATTAGAAATGTTTAAAACAAAAAAATATTTTGTGCTGATAACTGAATTTATGGGAGGTGTTTGCTTTGGATTGATTGCTATCTCCTTAAACTTACCTTCTTTTTTTACATGGACAATAATTTTATTTGGTCTTGTAGCAATTAATTCTGCTGTGCATGATACTGCTGCAGATGGTGTTTATGTAAATGTTCTTAATAATGTGGAACAAGCAAAATATGTTGGCTGGCAGGGAGCTTTTTATAATGTTGGGAAAGTATTATCTCAAGGGGCTTTTGTTTATTTAGCAGGAATATTAGAAAAAAGCGTTGGTGTAAAAACAGCATGGACTATTGTTATGTCTTTGTTTGGTTTAATATTATTAGGATTGAGTCTATATCATTATAAATTTTTGCCCAGTGGAGGTAAAGCTAACGATGTTAAAAATTTCTCAGAGGCCATTTCTACTTTTATTGATGTTGTTAAAACTTTTTTTAAGAAGAAATATATAATCTGGGGCATAGCATTTTTAATTATTTATCGATTTGCTGAAGGTCAAGCTATTAAGATTGTTCCTTTATTTATGCGTGCAACTCGAGAACATGGAGGTTTAGGATTATCTACAGATGAAATAGGAATAATTTACGGCGTTTTTCCTCCCATAGCATTTATTTTAGGTTCTATACTTGCTGGATATTTTACTGCTAATATTGGTTTGCGTAAAGCTCTTATAATTTTGTGTGCATTTTTTAATATTCCTTTTGCTGTTTATTTATATTTAGCTACTTACCAACCAGTGAGTTTAGTAACTATTACTACCTTTGTTGTTTTTGAATATTTTGGTTATGGTTTTGGATTTATTGGTTTAACATTATTTATGATGCAGCAGATTGCCCCGGGCAAGTATAAAATGGCTCACTATGCATTTGCTACTTCATTGATGCAATTTGGATTTATGATTCCCTCTATGATAAGTGGTTTTGTTAGTGATTTTTTAGGTTATAAACATTTCTTTATCTGGGTTATGATTGCAACTATTCCTTCGTTTATTATTAGCTGGTTGGTGCCTTTTAGAAATACTGAAGAGTAAACTATGGCTCAATTAAAAAGCTTAGATATAATAATTATAGTTTTTTATTTCATCATAATATTTTTGATTGCAGCTTATTATGCAAAGAAAGCTGGTAGAAGCACTAACGATTTCTTTCTATCAGGCAGAAATTTACCTTGGTATATTGCTGGGACAGCAATGGTTGCTACTACATTTGCTGCAGATACACCGTTAGCAGTAACGGAATTAGTAGCTAAAAATGGTATATCAGGCAATTGGTTATGGTGGAATATGGCAATTGGGGGGATGCTTACGGTATTTTTCTTTGCAAAATTGTGGAGACGAGCTGGTATTATGACAGACCTGGAATTTATTGAATTAAGATATTCAGGAAAAGCAGCTTTATTTTTGCGAGGTTTTAGAGCAATATATCTTGGCCTATTGATGAATGCGATAGTTCTGGGTTGGGTGAATAAAGCCATGGAGAAAATTTTTAGTGTTATTTTCCCCGAATATAATGCATTTTTATTAGTTGTTATTTCAGCATCGATTATCGCAATTTATGCCGCTGCCTCTGGATTATTAGGTACTGCACGAACTGATAGTTTTCAATTTGTATTTGCAATGATTGGTTGTATTATTCTTGCTTTTATTGTTGTGCAAATACCAGAAGTAAATGGATTATCAGGATTAAAAAATAAATTATCTCCTCAAATATTATCTTTTTTACCACGAATTGAACAAACAGAAATAAGCACAATGTCAGGCGGAGTACTTGCTATATCATTGTGGTCTTTTTTGGCTTATGTTGGGATACAATGGTGGTCCAGTTGGTATCCTGGTTCAGACCCAGGCGGTGGTGGTTATATTGCTCAAAGAATGATGTCGGCTAAGGATGAGAAACACAGTCTTTTTGCTACTCTATGGTTTACTATTGCACATTACACAATAAGACCATGGCCCTGGATTATTGTTGCACTGGTTGCCTTGGTTATACTGCCTCGTGCACAGAATGAAGATTTATTGAAAAAAGAAAACTTATTGTTATATAACAAAGCAGTAGAGGTTTATCATAACAAATCTTTATTAAAATCTAATGACCCAATTATAAATACAAAAGAATTTCAGGAATTTTATGACAAATATGAAAATACTATAGACCCAGGTATAATGTATCCTAAGTTAATGGTTAGATATCTTCCGAAAGGATTGCTGGGATTACTGATTGCTGTATTTTTAGCAGCTTATATGTCTACTGTAGCTTCTCAGCTGAATTGGGGTACTTCATATTTAATTAATGATTTCTATAGAAGATTTATTAAGAAGAATGCAAATGAAAATCATTATGTTATTATTTCTCGAATTGGAATTATTGTTATGACTATTTTTTCTTTGCTCATAACAAAATATCTATTAACAACAATTTCTGGTGCATGGGAATTTATTTTGAATACTAGTGCTGGATTAGGTGGCGTTTTAATATTACGATGGTATTGGTGGAGAATTAATGCTTGGTCTGAAATTTCCGCTATGATTGCTCCACTGTTTATTTATCCTATCTCACAATACATATTTCATTTGCAGTCACCTCTTTCTCTTTATCCTATTGTTTTAGGAACTACAATTGTTTGGGTTGTTGTAACATTCCTTACCAGACCAGTAAATGAAAATAAATTAAAAGAATTTTATGATAGAACTTATCCCGGTGGTTTAGGATGGAAGAAAATATCTAATGCAAATAGTAATCATAATATATTTCTCACTCTTTTTATTAACTGGCTTATGGGAATAATTTTGGTTTATTCATTTTTATTTGGACTTGGTGAATTACTTTTTTACGAATACTTAGAAGGTTCTGTATTGATATTGATAAGCTTAACTGCAGTCATAATAATATTTAGGAATTTTAAAAAAATTGGTTTTGAAAAGGTTATAAAATAATATGGCTGTTTTGTCATATCAGCTATTTAAAAAGTATTATAACTTTTTAAGGAATATTAATAATGAATATTAAAACTGAACGATTAATGTCGTTAGATGTATTTCGTGGAATTACAATAGCTGGGATGATATTGGTTAATAATCCCGGCTCGTGGAGTTATGTATATCCAGCTTTGAGGCATGCTGTATGGCATGGTTGCACACCAACTGATTTAGTATTCCCTTTCTTTTTATTTATTATGGGAGTTGCTATAACTATTTCTCTGACAAAAAAGAAAGAAACTTACAAAAATCAAACCATACTTATAATTACGATTATTCGAAGGTCGTTAATATTAATCTTATTAGGCATGATTCTTAATGCTTTCCCGGATTTTGATTTTGCTACAATCCGTATACCAGGAGTTCTTCAAAGAATAGGAATTGTATACTTAATTTCATCAATTATTTTTTTGAAAATGAATGATAAGCAACAATATATTGTGTCTATTTTAATACTAGTTCTCTATTGGTTGGTATTAACTATAATACCTGTCCCTAATGTAGGCTATCCTAATCTTGAACCGAATAATAATTTAGCAGCATGGTTAGATAATCTATTGTTGAAAAATCATCTCTGGAAACATACAAAAGTATGGGACCCAGAGGGGATTCTTACAACATTCCCTGCTATAGTAACGACAATGATAGGTATGTTCGTAGGTAAATTTTTACTTTCTAAATATGAGAAGTTATACATTACTTCTATGTTATTTTTTTACGGTAATGTTTTATTCTTATTAGGATACATCTGGAGTGTATGGTTTCCTCTAAACAAAAATTTATGGACCAGTTCTTATGTTCTTTATACTGGTGGTTTAGCTATAATTTTTCTAAGCTCATGTTATTTACTGATAGAAGTATTATGGTATAAAAAATGGGCCAAACCATTCCAGATTTTTGGTTTAAATGCTATTACAGTTTATTTTTTGTCTGAGCTTATTGGGCGCATTTTATTTTTAATAAAAATAGATTCAAAACCAATTAACATGTATTTATTCGATAATTATTTTTTGTCATGGTTAGAACCCTATTTTGCATCTTTGTTATGGGCTATTGTTTATGTATTAGTATGGTTGTTTTTAATGTGGATTTTATATAGAAAAAATATTTTCATAAAAATATAATAAATAAACTAAACAGAATTATTTATTAGAAAAAGTTTCGCACCACACACCTATTAATGAGCAACTATTGCTTACAGTAGTAAGCAATATTAAAAATATGTATTAACTAAATTGGAGGTGTTATGGTGCAAGCTATTTGTATTTATGAAAACATCAATTATCAAAATCTTTTACCATTAGTATATTTCAGACCTGTATATGAACTTAGGTGTGGCATATTAACACTTAAGGAAAAAATTGAATTATCATACCGGAACATACCTGTAATTTTACACTCAAGAGAATATTTGACTGAAACACTTAGATTGAAATATCCTAATTATTCAGTCAATAATTTACCTCAGAATATTAGCAGCTGTCTATTCATTAATGGTTCTGTTGTAGCTAATAGCAATATAATAAATCAAATATTATTGGATGGAGAAGATATAATTTATTACAATAAAAATGGTATCATAGCTGCTAAGTTAAGTGGTAAATACTTAGAGGATATAAGAAAAAATTTTTCATCTACTTTAGATTTTGAAATAATTAAAGATGTACCCAAAAAAAATATAGAAGTAGTAAATATCAATTACCCATGGGATTTAGTTAATCTTAATGGTTCTGAGATAATTTCAGATTTTGAAAGGTTAGTTGATAAAAGTCAACCTTTGATTAAAGGAAAAATTTATGAAGGTGTACATCTAATTGAACCCAATAATATTTTTATTGATGAGGGCACAAAAATAAAACCAGGAGTTGTTCTTGATGCAGAATCAGGACCCATTTATATAGGGAAAAATGTTAAGATATTTCCTAATGCAGCAATTGAAGGTCCTTGTTTTATTGGTGATGGTTCTGCTATTAAAATTGGGGCTAAGATATATGAAAACACAAGTATAGGCGAGGTATGTAAGGTTGGTGGAGAAGTAGAATGTTCTGTAATTCATTCCTATTCAAATAAACAACATGATGGATTTTTAGGACATGCTTACTTAACTCAGTGGATTAATTTGGGTGCAGATACAAATAATAGTGACTTAAAAAATAATTATAGTTCAGTGAAAGTAACTATTAATAATAAAGTTATAGATAGCGGTTCAATGTTTATGGGATTAATAATGGGAGACCACTCAAAGAGTGCAGTAAATACTATGTTTAATACAGGTACTGTTGTGGGTGTTTGTTGTAATGTTTTTGGTTCGGGGTTCCCCCCTAAATTTATTCCATCTTTTAGCTGGGGTGGTTCAGATAAAATGACAGTATATGAACTCGAAAAAAGTATAGAAGTAGCAAAAAGAGTAATGGCAAGAAGAAATGTTGAATTTACAGATGCATATAAAAAGTTATATGAAAAAATTTTTGAAATAACAGAAACAGAAAGAAATTATAACTGCAATTAAAAAAATGGAGGTTAAAAAATGAGAGTTATTATTCAACCTAATTATGAATTAGTATCTAAATGGGCGGCTAATTATGTTGCTCGGAAAATACTTGATTTTAAACCTACTTCTGATAAACCATTTGTTTTAGGATTACCCACTGGTTCGTCCCCATTAGGAATGTATAAAGAACTTATAGAATTAAATAAAAAAGGAATAATTTCTTTTGCTAATGTAGTTACTTTTAATATGGATGAATATGTGGGTTTGCCGGAAGACCATCCTGAAAGTTATCATTCTTTTATGTGGAATAATTTTTTCAAACATATAGATATAAAAAAAGAAAATGTAAATATTTTGAATGGAAATGCCCCGGATTTGCAAAAAGAATGCGATGATTATGAAAAAAGAATTGCAGAATATGGAGGCATTAAATTATTTGTTGGGGGTATCGGTCCTGATGGTCATATCGCATTTAATGAACCTGGTTCATCTCTAAGTTCTCGCACAAGAATAAAAACTTTAACTAAAGATACTATTATTGCAAATTCAAGATTTTTTGATAATGATATTAATAAGGTGCCTAAGAGAGCATTGACAGTTGGAGTTAAAACTGTGCTTGATGCAGAAGAAGTAATGATAATCGTAAATGGTCATAACAAAGCAAGAGCGTTGGCAAAAGTTGTTGAAGAGGGTGTAAATCATATGTGGACCGTTAGTGCTTTGCAATTGCATCCTAAAGGTATTATTGTATGTGATTATGCATCAACATGGGAATTAAAAGTAGCTACGGTTGAATACTTTAAAGATATCGAAGCAGAAAATTTAGATCCACAGAAGTTATTAAATTGATTTGTAATTTAACTAAGCCCGAATTATGCATTATGTAATTTAGACCAATATTTTTGTACCTGTTATAATATATGCATAATTCGGGTTGATTTATAAATCTTTTCTAATATATATCTGATATATTATTAAAGATAACGGTAAAAGTAGAACCAAATCCTTTTTTGCTTTCAACAGAAATTCCTGCATTATTTATTTCACAATACTTTTTGACTAATGCTAAACCTAATCCGTTACCTTCATATTGTCTTGTGTAACCTCTTTGTTCTTGATAAAATGCAGTAAATAAATTTGGTAAAAATTCTTCGGATATGCCTATTCCAGTATCTGCAACCTTTACTACAACTTCACCTTTTTCATTAATAAACGAACTAACTTCAACTTTACCTTCGTGAGTATATTTAATTGCATTATCTATAAGATTGACGAATATTTGAACTACAGAATATTCATCAGCGATTATATTTAATTCATCATCATTGATATTTAAGATTAGGTCTATATTTTTCTTTTTAGCTTTATAAGAAAATTCTGTGTAAAGCCTTCTTAATATTAAATTGATATCTAATTTTTTGTAGATACATTCATAACTACCTGTCTGTAATTCAGACATATTAAGTATTAAATCTATTGTTCTTACTATTCTTTCACCTGTGCGTTCAATTGAATCAAAACTTTCTTTTATGATTTCATCATTGCTGGGACCAATCAGTTCTTTAATAAGATCAGTAAAATTCAGTATTGTATGAACAGGTGACCTTATTTCATGTGACATCTGTGCTAAAAATTCGCTTTTGAGTTTTTCAGAACTTTCTGCTTTTTCTTTAGCTTTTATAAGTTCTTTTTCAATTTTTTTTCTTTCTTCAATCTCACTGTTCAATTTTTTTATTATTGAATCAAGCTCTTTTGTTCTGTCATTTACTTTTTCTTCAAGTAGTTTGTTGATTTTTTCTACTTTTTTAATTCTATATTTAATAAAACTTATTGTAAAGCCAAGTAATGAAATTATAACTAATATCTTGAACCAGCTCGTTTCGTAAAATTCTGGAACAATAGTAATTATTAAATTTGCTTCACTCTTATTTTTTTCATTTGGGTAGTTTTGATATCCTTGTACAATTAACTGGTATTGACCTGGAGGTAAATTAGTAAATGTTACAGAATTATTATTATAAGTATCGTACCAATTATCATTAAAACCTTTTAATTTATATCTAAATCTGTTTCTCTTTGTATCATAAAAATCCGTCAATGCAAAATCTAATGTGTTGACACTATATTTGCTAGGAATCTTAATTTCTTTAAGTGTTTCAATTGATTGTTTGATTAAAGAATTAGATGAAATAGTTACTGATTTATTAAATATTTTTAAATCAGTAAAAATAAGAGATGCTTTTCTGGAAAATTTATATAGACTATCCGGATGAAAGTAAACTAATCCATCATTGCTGGCAAAAAATATATATCCATTTTTGGTCTTTGCGGTTACATTTTGGGAAAATCCGAGTTCTAATAATCCACTTCTTCTATCATAATTTATAAATTCATTTGTTCTTCTGTCAAATTTTGTAATGCCTTTCATCGTTGCAATCCATAAGTTATCTTTATCATCACATTGTATTGAGCTATTTACATTGTCAAGCAGGCCGTCATTTATAGTATATGTTTTTACCTCTTTAGTTTTGGGATTGTAATAAGTTAATCCGTCATTAGTTGCAAACCAAATTAGTCCATCTTTTGTTTCTAATATTTGATAGACAAAATTGCTATTTATTTTAATATCATAAGTTGAATTTCTTCCAAAATGTAAAAATTCATTTTTAATGGGATTATACCTGCTGGCTCCGCCTCCTTCGGTTCCTATCCATAAATATCCTTTTGAGTCTTCATAAATACACCATATCTCACTACTTCTTAAACTATTTCTATTATTTGGTTCATGAATGTACCAATAAAACTTATTTTTAATTTTATCATAGAGATTCAACCCATACCATGTGCCGAACCAGAGATTTTTACGACTGTCTTCATAAATTGAAGTAATACCATCGTTAGAAATTTGAGAACTATCATTATACTTACTTCTATAAAGTTCAAATTCCCCTGTTCTAGAATTGTATTTGTTTAATCCTTTATCAAATGAACCAATCCATACATAACCTTTGCTGTCTACTTTAACTGATAAAAGATAATTATCAACCAGTGTGTTTTTCTTGCCTTGTTGATGGTAATATTGAGTTATTTTTTTCGTTTTGATATTTACTTTATTTAATCCTTTTGTAGTTGCAATCCACACAATACTATCTTGATAAATATCTATAGAATTGATTCGATTAGTAGTTAATCCCTTGGAAGGATTTATTTTATTTTCCTGAATAAAATGGAAATTATTATTTGATATATAAAATTTACTAATTCCAGAAGAAGTTCCAACCCATATCAAACCAGTTTTATCTTGATAAATTGTGTATATATCATTGCCAATTAAACTATAATGTATGTCATCATTATGATAATAACGAGTAAATTTGTTTTTATTTATGTCTATCTTATTTAAGCCATCTCTAGTCCCTATCCAGATATTGCCGTATGTATCTTGAATAATTGATGTTATATAGTTATTGCTTAGTGAATTCAAATTCCCTTTTTGGTATTTATAATTTGTAATTTTTTTTGTAGTAATATCATATTTAAATAATCCCATGCCGTTAGTACCAATCCACATATTATTATCTTTATCCCGGTATATGGCAGTTACTAATTCATAATTAAAGTATTTTGTTTTTTCATCTTGATTAAAAATTTGGTTTACAATTTCTCCATTTTTTTTCATACAGGTTAAACCATTCCAGGTGCCTAACCAGAGAGTTCCGTATTTATCTTCATTAATTTCTAATACCGAATTTGAGTATACATTATATCTGTCACTAACTTTTTTTATGACCGAAAAGTTAGCTTTATCACGATTATATTTATTTAATCCATCAAGTGTACCTACCCAGATATTACCTTCACTATCTTCGAAAAGAGATAAAACATAATTGTTACTTAAACTTGCAGGGTCTTTAGGATTATTTTTATATATGAAAAATTTATTCAGTTTGGGGTCATATCTATTTAGACCATCAAAGGTGCCTATCCATATATTACCTTCTCTATCATTCAACAAAGCCCATATCTGATGATTTGATATACTATTGGAATTTTTATCATTAGGTAAAAATACTTTAAAATTATATCCATCATATCTATTTAAGCCATAGTATGTGCCTATCCAGATAAAACCATATTTATCCTGAATGATATTTGTAATAGCATTGGTAGAAAGACCGTCTTCGGTTGTTAAGTGAGAAAAAATAATTTTATTAGGTTGTGAGAAAATTATAATATTTATAAAGAATGTTATTAATGAAATGACTGTTTTTATCTTATTCATATATATAGGTCATAATAATAAATTCAATTAACTAATATAATTTGGTTGATAATTATCCACTAATATTATCGAAAAAAATGTTTCTTTTTTAAGTATGATTTTTTAGAAAGCTTTTAAAAGGTGTGTGACTTATAATAGAAAACAATCATAAATTTGTAAAAACAAAAATAAATACAAATACTTATTAAATTAATAACTCAAATATTACTCGTTTAATTAATAAATGTAATCGTTAGTTGAATTAAATAAAATTATAGTAAAATTCGTAAAACTGTATATAAAATTTTGTTAGAAACTAGTTTCTTTATGTTGAGGTTATTGCTCATAAGATTAATATATGAAAAAGAAATAAATATAGAATCGGTTTATCAGTCTAATATTGTTAAAGCATTGCTTTTATCTATACAGAAAATTTTTTCTGATACAGTTCAAAATATCCTTTTCCGTATTATTAAATAATGTTTTTATTTTAATCAAAAAAGGACACTCATTCGATACTATATCGACCTTTACTCAATTTTCTTTTTTTATCTTCTTAGCTTTCCAACTTTTTACCTTTTACAATTTAGAAACCACAGCATCTGTCATTTGTTGAGTAGAAGCTGCACCTTTTTCAAAAACATCTGGACCGCCTTTTAATTTTAACATATCATATGTTCTGACTTTACCTTCTTCAATAACTTTTGCAATAGCATTCCTGATTCTTAAAGCAATTTCGTTTTCTCCAATGTGTTCGAGCATCATCACAGCACTCATAAACATTGCTATTGGATTTACGATTGATGGATTTAATTTTTCATATTTAGGAGCTGAGCCATGTGTCGGTTCAAATATAGCAACTTCATTCCCAATATTTGCACTACATGCAAATCCCAAACCTCCTATTAATCCTGCAAAGCCATCGCTAATTATATCGCCAAACATGTTTTCTGAAACAATGATTCCATAATCTTCTGGATTTTTTGTAAGCCACATCATCATAGCGTCTATATTGGTGTCCCATAACTCAATATCTGGATATTCCTTAGAAATTTCTTTAGCAATTCTTAACATCATTCCTGAAGTCTCACGAAGCACATTTGGTTTTTCACATAAAGTTACACTTTTGTATCCATGTTTGCGGGCATATTCAAATGCAGCTCTTATGATTCTTTCAGAAGCTTTTTTTGTAACTATACGGGTTGATATAGCCAATTCTTCACCTGGAACATTTGCAAAAGCTTTCATTTTAGGATGAGTTTCAAGAGCATCTCTTACAAGTTTAGGTGGATTAGTCCATTCTACTCCTGAGTAAAGTCCTTCGGTATTTTGTCTGAATATTACAACATTTACAAATGGTTCTTCATAAGTCCCATCAATTTTTTTGCGAATGAAATTCAATGGATTCCCTTTGAATGAAATACAAGGACGAATACAAATATCCAAGTTAAAAATTTGTCTCAAACCAACGATAGGAGAAAAATATTCATAACCTTTTCCTTTTAATGAAGGGTCGAGTTCTTTTTCTGCTGCATCTTTTGGTTTGCTTGTGATTGCACCAAAAAGAGCAATTTTATGTTTAGCAATTAAATCAATTGTTCTTTGTGGAAGAGCATTCCCTTCTTTGCACCAGAATTCCCATCCAATATCACCCCAAATATATTCAGCTTGAAAACCTGCAGCATTTAATAATCGAATTGCTTCAGGTAAAACAATTTTCCCAATTCCATCACCAGGAAGAGCCACAATTGTTCTCATCTTTTTCTCCTAATTAATAAAAATTTATGATATAACTTATAGATGTAAATTCTATTTGGCAAATAGAAAATATGATGTGGTTTGCAAATTCAATTATTTATCATAATATTTTTTTAATTGTGTGTAGAGCGCATAAGTATTATCATCAAAACAGCAAAAAATTACTTTTTCAATTTCATCATGTTGTTGTAAAAATTCCATTACTGTATTAAAGGCAATCTTAGAAGCTCGTTCAACAGGAAATCGATAAGCTCCAGTACTAATAGAAGGGAAGGCTATAGTTTTTATTCCATTTTCGAGTGCGAGTTTTAATGAATTTTTATAACAATTAGATAATAATTCATCTTCGGTGTAATTGCCTCCTTTCCATATTGGTCCTACTGTATGAATGACAAACTTAGCAGGCAGGTTATAACCCTTAGTTATTTTTGCTTCACCTGTTGGACATCCTCCTAATTTTTTGCATTCTTCTAGAAGCATTGGGCCTGCAGCTCTGTGAATTGCACCATCAACTCCTCCGCCTCCTAATAAAGAATTATTTGCAGCATTTACGATGGCATCGACTTTTAATTTAGTAATGTCGCCTTTAATTATTTCAATCTTGTTAAGCATACTATGTTAATCTAATAATTTTATTTTGTTGAAAAATAATAAAACAATTCTAATCTGTAAATAAAAGTTGTTTTAAAAAAAATCAATTTCTCATAGTGAAACTTTCTTTTTGCAAAAAACCCATTAAAAGAGAAAAAATCATTTACTGATGTTGGCATTAATCTTGGCTTATAAAAATGAATAGTAAATATTATTTATGGAATTAATTGATGTAATATATGTCGGGTTGCAAATTTCCATAGCACTGCTTGGAGTGGTAATAATATTGTCATATTTAATATCACGATTTCGAATGAATAAAAAGAAAATAAGCAAAGGCAATAAATCTAATTTGAATGTTATTAATACTCCTTCTATTCTTTCTGAGTCATTTTTAAAGAATAATTTTTATTATAGCGAAGCATTAAGACATAAGAGCATAAGTCAATTTAGAACTCCTAATGTGAATTTAAGATATTTGAAAAGCAGTGATGAAATTTTCAAAGAATCAGAAAAACATTTTAACAATAACATAAGCAAAACTCGTTATACTATTATAAATGAAGAAATGAGAAAAAAATCAAATAAGTCCGTAATAAATTTTTGGTGAATGTATATTTAATTTTTATAGAATGTTTATAAAAGATGTTATCTTAGAAAAGCTACTTAAAAAATCACATCTCGTTAAATTATAAAGTAGTTCTACAATAATTAATAAAACAATTTTTTTCATTTAAAAATTTTATTCAATTTTCTATTTGTATTAATGATATTTAAGCATGCAAAGAAAAGGATTGTATGAAGTCTGATAAGTAAGTTTCGGATATAAATTTCTAAAAAATAAAAATGATTATCTGCTTAATAAACTAATAACTTAAATAAATATTTAAGAATTTAAGATGAGTGTAAAATATATAAGCAGTTAATTGATTTAGTCGGAATATGCTTAGAAATTTTTAAATGATTTTATCAAAAGAATAGTAATTATCAAGTATGAAAGGGAAGAATTAATAAGTAAAAGTAAAAATTGTATGTATATGAATTATATTATAAAAATCCTAAAGAAAAAGAAAAATTTAGAAATAAAAGGAGATTGTATAAGTTAGTAAGATGAATGAGATGTTTTTTCTCTATTCCATAATAACTAGTAATGTTAGATAATGGTTTAATTTTGTTAATCAATTATAAGAAGAGCATCCCCTTTGTTATACAAAGTTAAGAATATTATTAAACAATGCTTGATTTCTTTTTTATTAAAAATTTTATTGCAATGTTTATTCTTTGGTAAATATTATTATAAACCAAGAATAATCAAGCATGATTTTGCAAGATTAATTACTGGTGAAAAA
>Ga0078972_1003434_pt1 | contig 47500 bp, 39 predicted proteins | sample YelNatPaOPGAMG01_FD_67568 | JGI IMG/M metagenome (GOLD analysis project Ga0078972, IMG submission 67568) | Hot spring thermophilic microbial communities from Obsidian Pool, Yellowstone National Park, USA - OP-RAMG-01 (SPADES assembly) (version 2) | ecosystem: Environmental > Aquatic > Thermal... | reverse complement strand
ATGGCTGACGTGGAAAAACTGTCGGTAGACGTGGCGGCGCAGGAGATGCTCAAGAAGGCCCAGGCGGAGGGCATAGAGACCATCTTTGACCGCGCCGAGAAGATGAAGCCCTGTCCCATCGGGGCGGAAGGCGCCTGTTGCCGGATTTGTTCCCAGGGACCCTGCCGGGTGCCGCCGCCCAAGAAGGCGAAGGAGGGTGAGGAGCAGAAGCCCCAAGGGGTGGGTCTGTGCGGGGCCACCGCGGAAACCATCGTGGCCCGGAACTTCGCCCGCATGGTGGCCGGCGGGGCCGCGGCCCACAACGACCACTCCCGGGGCACGGCCCTGCTGTTCAAGGAAGTGGCTCACGGCCGCGCCCAGGGTTATGAGCTCAAGGACGTGGCCAAGCTCAAGCAGGTGGCCAAGGATTATGAGGTGCCCCTCACGGAGGGGGAAGGCGAGGACGCCAAGCCCCGGTCCAAGGAGGCCATCGCCCAGGAGTTGGCCGACAAGATCTTAAAAGAGTTCGGGCAGCAGGAAGGGGAGCTGACCTTCATCAAGCGGGCCCCCAAGAAGCGCCAGGAGATTTGGCGGAGAGAGGGCGTGGTGCCCCGGGGCTGCGACATCGAGATCGTGGAGCTCATGCACCGCACCCACATGGGGGTGGACCAGGAGTATCACAACATCATCAAGCAATGCACCCGGACCGCCCTGTCCGACGGCTGGGGCGGGAGCATGATTTCCACCGACATCCAGGACATCCTCTTTGGCATGCCGGTGCCGGTGGCCGGGGAGATCAACCTGGGGGTGTTGAAGGAAGACCACGTCAACATCATCATCCACGGCCATGAGCCGCTGCTGCCCGAGATGATCGCGGTGGCGGTGCAGGAGCCGGAGATGATTCAGTACGCCCAGAACAAGGGGGCCAAGGGCATCCAGTTGGCGGGCATGTGCTGCAGCGCCAACGAGATCCTGATGCGCCACGGCATCCCCTGTGCCGGCAACTACCTGCAGCAGGAGCTGGCCATCATCACCGGGGCGGTGGACGCCATGGTGGTGGACGTGCAGTGCGAGATGCAGTCGTTGGCCAACGTGGCCAAGTGCTACCACACCAAGCTGATCACCACGGACCAGCGGGCGAGGATCGAAGGTGAGACCCTGCACATCCCCTTTGACGACCACCACGCCCTGGACGTGGCCCGGCAGGTGGTGCGGGAAGCCATTGACAACTTCCCCAACCGGCGCTCGCCGGTGTTGATCCCCTCGGCCAGCCATCCCACGGTGGTGGGCTTCAGCTACGAGACCATCCGGTACCTCTTGGGCGGCTCCATCCGGGGTTCGTACTACACCCTGAACGACAACATCATCGGCGGCCGGGTGCGGGGCGTCGCCGGCGTGGTGGGCTGCAACAACTGCCGCACCACCCACGACAACGCCCATCTCACCATGATCAAGGAGCTCTTGAAGAACGATGTCATCGTCCTGACCACGGGGTGTTCGGCCATGGCCTGCGGCAAGGCGGGGCTCCTGACGCCGGAATCGGCCAAGGAGTACTGCGGCGAGGGTCTGGCCGAGGTCCTGGAGACGGTGGGTCTGCCGCCGGTGCTGCACATGGGCTCCTGCGTGGACAACTCCCGGATTCTGATGGCGGCCACGGCCTGCGTCAAGGCGGGGGGCCTGGGCACCGACATCAGCGATCTGCCCGCGGCGGGCGCGGCGCCGGAGTGGATGAGTGAGAAGGCCATCAGCATCGGCCATTACTTCGTGGCCTCCGGGGTCTACACCCTGTTTGGGGTGACCTGGCCCACCACCGGATCGCAGGCGCTCACCGACTACCTCTTCAAGGGTCTGGAAGAGGAACTGGGCGGCATGTGGGACTTCGAGCCCGACCCCGAGCTGGCGGCCAAGAAGATGATCGCCCACATCGACACCAAGCGCAAAGCCCTGGGCATCGACAAGGCCCGGGAACGGGTGCTCTACGATATGGCCATGCGCCGGGAAATGGATGCCGCCGCCGGCGAGGAGCATCATTAAATAAACCGCAAGAGGCTGCTTCCTCACGAAGACGGAGCAGCCCATTACTAATTTCCTTTATGAAAAAGGAAGGAGGAAGTTACCGTGTCGAAAATCATTATCTCCGCCGCCATCCGTGGCGCTCACAACATCGTCAACAAGTGCGCGGCCAAGTTGGAAGAGGCTATCGGCAAGTACGGCGAGAACCAGGAAATCGGTTTTCCCAATACCGCGTATTACCTGCCCATTATTTATTCCTTGATGGGCACCAAAATCGAAAAGCTCAAGGACGCCGTGCCGGTTATGAACCGCTGCAAATCCTTGCTGCCCCCGGTGCCGGCGGAACACCACTACATGCCTTATCTGGGCCCGGGGCTGGATGCCGGGTTGGCCACCCTGTTTGCGGAAGAGATCTTTGAGGCCATCCGCATTTTAGAACAACCGGATTTCTATTTCTACGGGGAAGATCTGATTGAAAAAGGGGCCGAGAAAATCTGGGCCGGACCGGCTGATGACGTTATCATGCGCAAACGGGGCGTGGAATTTGTAGACGGGTCCGCCCCCGGTTTTGCCGCCATCGTCGGCTCCGCTCCCTCTGTGCAGGAGGCCGTGGACCTGGTCCTGGAATACCAAAAGAAGAACCTCTACATCTTCTGCGCCGCCCGGGACATCGAAGGCAAATCTTCAGTGCCCGAGCAGCTCCTGGAAGCCGGCGTGCAGATCGGCTGGCCCACCCGGATTGTGCCCTTCAGCCCGGACATCTCCGGCGCGGTCTTCGCCCTGGGCTTCGCCAACCGGGCCGCCATGGCCTTCGGCGGTGTCAAACCCGGCGCGGCTTTGAAGAACCTTATTTATAACAAAGACCGGATTTTCGCCTTCGTGAATGCGTTGTCCACCATTCCGGATGAATGGTATGCCAATGCCGCCGGGGCCATTAACTACGGCTTCCCCACCATCACCAACCAGAACATTCCCCAGATCCTGCCTACCGGAATCTGCACCTATGAGCACGTGGTGAGCAACGTGCCCATGGCGGAACTGGGAGAAAAATCAATCGAAGTCCGGGGCCTCAAGGTCCAGGTAACCCACATAGACATCCCGGTGAACTTCGGCGCCGCGTTCGAGGGTGAGCGGGTGCGCAAAGACGACCTCTACGCCGAATGCGGCGGCGGCAAGACCCAGGCGGTGGAGTTGGTCACCAGCAAACGCATGGACGAAGTGGAAGACGGCAAGGTCGAGGTCTTCGGGCCTGACCTGGCGGATTTGCCGAAGGACAAAATCCCCATGCGCCTCCCCCTGGCCGTGGTGGTGGAAGTGGCCGGCCGCAACTTCCAGCCCGACTTCGAGCCCATCCTGGAGCGGCAGATTCACCATCTGGTGAACTATGCCCAAGGCGTCATGCACATCGGGCAGCGGGACATTGCCTGGTACCGCATCGGCAAGGCCGCGGTGGAAAAGGGCTTCTCCCTGAAACACATCGGCACCATCCTGCACGCCAAGTTCCACCAGGACTTCGGCGCCATTTTCGACAAGTGCCAGGTCAAGCTCTATACCGAGAAAGACAAGGTGGCCGAGATCACCGCTCTGGCCCGGAAGGTTTACGCCGAGCGGGATGCCCGGGTGGAAGGCATGACCGACGAGACCACCGACATCTACTACTCCTGCACCTTGTGCCAGTCCTTTGCTCCCAACCACGTCTGCGTCGTTTCCCCGGAACGCACGGGCCTGTGCGGCGCCTATAACTGGATGGACTGCAAAGCCTCTTATGAAATCAATCCCACCGGCCCCAACCAGCCCATCGAAAAGGGCGAGACCCTGGACGAAAAATATGGCAACTGGAAGGGAGTCAACGACTTCGTGTTCAAAGCATCCCGTCAGGCGGTGAGTTCTTACAATTTCTACAGTCTGGTGTATGACCCCATGACCACCTGCGGCTGCTGCGAATGCATCTCCGCGGTGCTCCCCATGTGCAACGGCGTCATGACCGTGAACCGGGATTACACCGGTGAAACTCCCTGTGGCATGAAGTTCACCACCCTGGCCGGCGTCATCGGCGGCGGACAGGTAACCCCGGGTTTTGTGGGTCACAGCAAGTACAACGTCTGCCAGCGGAAGTTCATCAAAGGTGACGGCGGGCTGAAGCGGGTAGTGTGGATGCCCAAAATCCTGAAGGAAGAACTGCGGGAACGGCTCATCAAGCGGGGCGAGGAAGAAGGGATTCCCGATCTCATCGACCGCATCGCCGACGAGACCGTGGGCGTCACCGAAGACGAGATCCTGCCCTTCCTGACGGAGAAAAACCATCCGGCCTTGAGCATGGATCCCATTATCGGCTAAACCCAAGAGGGCCGGGGGATGCGCCTCTCCCGGCCCGGTTTTTGAGATCCCCGGCCACCGGTCAGATCAGCTTGCCGGCCGGGATATTTGCCCTGGATAAGGAGATTAACAATGGCTCTAACTGGTATTGAAATTTTTAAAATGCTGCCCAAAACCAATTGCAAGGAGTGTGGCTTCCCCACCTGCCTTGCTTTTGCCATGGCCCTGGCCAGCGGTAAAGCTGAACTGGATGCCTGCCCTTATGTATCAGATGATGTAAGAGAAAAGCTGGCGGAGGCCTCCGCCCCCCCCATTCGCCCCATCAAGCTGGGCCCCAAGGACGCCACCAAGACCATCGGCGGCGAAACCGTGCAGTTCCGCCATGAAAAAACCTTTTATAATCCCACTATTATTGCCGGCCGGCTGAAAACCTCCATGTCAGATGCGGAGGTGGATGCGCAGCTGAAACAATTCATGGCCTTGCAGTTTGAGCGGGTGGGCTTAAATCTTCGGCCCGAAATGTTTGTCATCGTTGATACAGACGGGGATGCCGCCAAATTCGCCGCTCTGGTCAAAAAGGTCATGGACGGCAGCGATGCCCTTCTCATGCTCCGGAGTGACAAGCTGGACGTGCTGAAGGCCGGTGCCGAAGTGGCCAAGGAACGGCGGCCCATCCTGGCCTCTGCCACCCCCGAAAATGTCGATGCCATGGGCGCTCTGGCAAAGGAAATGGACCTGCCGGTGGTGGCCCGGGCCGAAGGCTACGACGCCCTGGCCGAGCTCACCACCAAGCTCATGGGCATGGGAATCAAGGACATCCTCCTCAATTCCGCGCCCAAGACCGCCAAACAGATGCTGCAGGACAACATTGTCTTCAGGCGGGCTGCCTTGGTGAGCAAATTCCGGCCCTTCGGCTTTCCGGTCATCAACAATGTCTCCCTGTTGAGTGACGATCTCAAGAAAGAGGTGACTTACGCCGCCCTGGGTATCGCCAAGTATGCCGCCATTGTGACCCTTTCGGATCTGGCCCCCCATGCGATCTTTCCCCTGCTTTTGCAGAGGCTTAATATCTACACTGACCCACAGAAGCCCATGATCGTCACCCAGGGCATCTATCCCATCAACAACCCGGACGAAAACTCCCCGATTGCCATCACCACCAACTTCGCCCTGACCTACTTCATCGTCTCCGGCGAAATCGAAGGCAGCAAGGTGCCCACCTGGTTACTGATTATGGACACGGAAGGTCTCTCGGTGATGACTGCCTGGGCCGCGGGCAAGTTTGCCGGCGACGCCGTGGGTATGTTCGTCAAGAAATGCGGCATTGCCGACAAGGCCAAGACCCGCACCCTCATCATCCCGGGCTACGCGGCCGGTATCAGCGGCGACCTGGAAGAGGAATTGCCTGACTGGAAGATTCTCATCGGTCCCCGGGAGGCTTCCCACATTCCGGCTTTCCTGAAATCCCTGTAGCCGGGAAGTCCATAAAGTCTGACAGGGAGGCCGTTCGTCGGCCTCCTGCCACCTTTTGAGAGGAGAAGGAGAGGTTCCCCCGATGAGTAAATTTTACCGTATCGGCGAAAATCTGAACGTAGTCACGAAAGTTCTCGGCCAGGCCATGAAGGACCGCGACCCCAAGCCGCTTCAGGAAATGGCCGCCAAAGAGGCCGAAAAAGGCGTAGACTTCATTGATGTTAACATCGGTCCGGCCCGCAAAGGCGGCGACGAGCTGATGACCTGGATCGTCAAGATCATCCAGGAAGTGGCGCCCAACGTCCCCCTGGCCCTGGACACCTCCAATATCGCGGCCATGGAGGCGGGGCTTAAGGTCCATAAGGGCCAGGCCCTGATCAATTCCATCATGGCCCGCCAGGAGCGCATGGACGCCATGATGCCCCTGGTGAAAAAGTATGATGCCCACATGATCGGCCTTTTGTGGGGTCCGGAAGGCATGCCCCGGGACGAGCACGAACGCGGCATGCTGACTGCTGAAATCCTGGCCAATGCGGATGCCCACGGTATTGAAAACGAGCGCATCTGGTTTGATCCCATCATCGCCCCCTTGAACATCCAGCAGCCCCAGCTCATCAGCACCCTGGAGTACATGAAGATGCTCCAGGACATGGCCCCGGGGGCCAAGTCCACCTGCGGCCTCAGCAATGCCAGCAACGGCGTGCCGGATGAACTGCGGCCCATTATCAACCGCACCTTCGTCATCATGCTGCAACGCAATGGCATGGTCAGCGCCATTGTGGACGCCTTCGACGACGAACTTCGGGATGTAGTGGACGGCAAGAAACCCGAAGCCGTGAAAGTAGTGTATGACATCATGGACGGCAAGTCCGTGGACATTGCTTCCCTTCCCAAGGATTTGCAGAACTACGCCAAGACCGCCCGGGTCATCATGGGCCAGGTGCTGTTCTCGGATTCCTGGCTGGAAATTTAGTCCCTGATAAAAACTGCCATGTAGATAAGATGAGGCTCCCGCCTGGCGGGAGCCTTTTTTTGGTGCGCTCCGCCGGGCACACCAAGAGAAATTCCCTCTCCCCTGCGATTGGGCATTCCCCCTAACTTACTTAACCATACAATAATATTCATTTATTTCTTTCTCCCGCCCGGGGGGGCTAGGGCGAGGGGGAAAAGCTATTCTCATTCTCTCAACAGATTGTGCCCCGCTTAATTGATCAATCCCCACTTTTGGGTGTTGCTCAGCCCTGGGGGCAGAGGAAAAAACTTAACCAATGCGGTCTATTACCCAAGCATAGGGATTTTTGGAGTCTGGTAACCGGCTGCCTTGCCATAACCCTGTCGGACACAACTGACAACCTGTTGAACAACCCTCAAAAGAGGGAATTTATCCTGCTGAGCGAAGCACCTCGTATTGTCAAGAGGTTGAGATCATTCACTTCGTTCAGGATGAAAAAGACAAGCATTTTTTCAACAGCCTGCCTCATTCAGCCTGCCTCATTCATTCATCTCCGGCGGCACAGATGTCCCAGCCGGGGCAAGCGCAGGCTGCAGCCAAGCCAGATGTTGCCAAGGGGTCAAAGGTTAAGGTTTTTGTCTTAGCCCGCCGATAGAGAGTGAAAAAGGGGGGTTCTCCTGGACATGAACGACAATCTGCCGAAAGGAGAGAAGAGTGGCCGGATTAACGTGGAATGACCAATACTCCGTGCAGGTGCGCGAACTGGATGAGCAGCATAAAAAACTCATCGCCATGGTTCAGACCCTGCACCGGGCCATGCGGGAAGGGCGTGGCAAGCAGGAGCTCAACAAAATTTTTGCGGACCTGGTAGCCTATACGGCCAGCCATTTTTCCAGTGAAGAACGGCTGATGAAAATGCATGGCTATCCGGATTATCAAGCCCATCACGAGATTCATGCCAAAATGACGAACAAGGCGCTGTCCCTGCAGCAGGAGTTTCAAGCGGGCAAAGCGGGCATCACCCTGGATACCATGAAATTTCTGGAAGACTGGGTGGCCAAGCATATTCTGGTCACAGATAAAAAATACGGGCCTTTTCTCAACGAAAAAGGAGTTTTTTAACAAAGTTCAGGGCCGGGATCTCCTTGCTTACCCTGATGAAGTTCCGTTCGTAAAATTTTGCGCTTCCGGCAAACCGGTGCTTCCCTGGTGGAGGGGTCTTTAAGGAAGTCCCCCGTTGTGAAGGGCCTTAAGGAGCAAAGACACCGCTTCGCCGGGGGTTTTGGCTGCCTGCAGGTGCGGGAGGCTCCAGGTATTCTGTAAGGCCACCACCGGCTTCCCCAATTTCAGGGCAATGGCCGCTTCGGAGATGGTGCCGTAGCTGCCGTCGATGGCGATGACCGCATCGGCCGAGTGCACGATCACCATATTGCGGGCGTGGCCCAGGTTGGTGGGGATGGTGTAGGTGAGGTAGGGGTTGGCCCGGTGCCGGTCCGGATCAGGAAGGATGCCGATGCTGACCCCGCCGGCCTCCTGAACGCCCCGGGCCGCGGCCTCCATGACCCCTCCCAACCCTCCGCACACCACCACCGCGCCTTTCCGGGCCAGCTCCCGGCCCACTTCATAGGCCAGGGCCGCCGCCTCGGGGGCAGCCTCGCCGCCGCCGATCACCGCCACGTAGCTCGTTGTCTGCTTTCCTGGCATGTCTTCCCCCTGGACTTCCTCAGGGAATTTTTTTATCCTTATTTTAACGCTCATGGTGGCCGCAACGATACCATCCCGCCGGAATAGCCGGTTCTTTCTGATACCGGTGGCCGCGCTGGCCTGGCTGGTCCTGGCCGGCTGCGCCAACGCGCCGTATACCGGCCGCAAACAGGTGCTCATGGTCTCCCCGCAGCAGGAGCAAACCTTGGGATACCAGGCCTTCGCCGATATCCGCAGGCATTCCACGCCGGCCAAAGACCCGGCCCTCCAGGCCAGGGTGAAAGCCGTCGGCGAGCGCATCGCCCGGGCCGCAGATCGGCCTGATTATCATTGGGAATTCGTGGTCTTCCAGGATGACAAAATGGCCAATGCCTTTTGTCTGCCTGGGGGCAAGGTGGGTATTTATACCGGCCTGTTCAAGTATATCCACAATGATGACGACCTGGCCACCGTTATCTCCCATGAGGTGGCCCACGCCCTGGCCCGCCATGCCGGGGAGCGCCTGTCCCAGGCACGGATTGCCCAAGCGGGGGGTCTGGCTCTGGGCATCGGGTTGGCCGCCTTGGGGGTGGGTTCCGGGGCCAGTCAGGTGGCCATGCAAGGCTATGGCCTGGGCGCCAAGGTGGGGGTGCTCCTGCCGTACAGCCGCGTCCAGGAGTCCGAAGCGGATCGCATCGGCCTCATCCTCATGGCCAAGGCGGGCTACGATCCGAAATCGGCCCTGCAGTTCTGGGAGCGCTTCGCCACCGGCAAGCAAGACAAGTCCCAAATCCCTCAATTCCTTTCCACCCACCCCTCGGATGCCAGCCGCATCCAGAATATCCGAACCTTCTTGCCGGAGGCCGAGAGGTATTACGCGGCCAGGAGGTGAAATCCTGCCCTTGCGGCACGGTCAACCCACCGGGGCCCTCCAAGGCGCCCCGGCGCTTTGCGGAAGCCTGCAGGTGCGCCCCTAAGGGACTTTCACGGTAAAGCCTGGGCCTGCCTCTGAGGCTGCATACTTCACTTTGCCTGTTCCACCACATACAGGGTCACCGGCTGGGCGATGCCTTTGAGTTCGGCCTTAAAGGTTCGGCTAACCTTCACAATGTCCTCGACCTGGTGGAAGACCGGGGCAGAAATCACCACCTCGCCCCGGCGCGCTTGCCCTTGAATGCGGTGGGTGAGGTTGACCGCCGAGCCGATGATGCCATATTTGGCCCGGGATTCCGAGCCGATGTTCCCCACCACCACCTTGCCGGCGTGCAGGCCGATGCCCATGAAGAGGGGAGGAGCATGCGGCAGCATGACGTTTCCTGCAGCCATGGCTTTCTGCATACGCCAGGCGCAGTGCACGGCTTGGTGCGCCGTGGGTTTGAGGGACCGGCCCAGGGGATCGAAAAAGACTAAAATGGCGTCTCCTAAAAAGTCCACGATGATGCCGCGGTGCTGCCGGATCACCTCGATCATGCGGGAAAAGTGATGATTGATCAGATGGATGGTTTCTTCGGGACTCAGGGTCTCGGCCAGCGGGGTAAACTCCCGGATATCCGCAAACAAGATGACCACTTCCCGCTTTTCTCCCCCCAGGCGGGCGGCTTCGGGATGGCTGAGAAGTTCCCGGGCAATTTCCGGGTCCATATAGCGTCCAAAGGTATTGCTGATGAAATCCCGTTCCTTGAGTCCGGCCACCATGTCATTGAAACTCTGGGCCAACAGTCCGATTTCATCCTGACGGGTAACGGGCAACGGCTCTTCGTATTGACCCTGGGCCACTTCCCGGGCCCGGTGCGCTATTTCCTTGATGACGGTTACCGTCGGTTTCACCCCCAGCCGGAGGAGTACCAGAATGACCAGGAGGCACAGGATGAGCCCCCCCAGGAAATGCAGGCGAAATTGCAAAATGGGCGCCATGATCCGGCTTCCCTTGGCGTGCAGCATGATGGCCCAGGGCGCGGCGCGGAGCTTGTAATAGCCGATCACGTTTTCAGGAAAGTAGCCCTCCCCCATGATAATACCGAAAGGTTTCTTCTGCATGTCCTTCAGCATGGCCAATTCCAGCGGGTTTTTGGTCTCCCCCAGGCATAACCGGGATCGCATGGCCGGATTGCTGTGGGCCAGATAGCGCCCCTCATCATTTACGAGGCAGGCCATTTGGGCGACCATCCAACTTTCCTTGAGAACCTCCTTCATCAGGTACTCATAGCTCAAGTCCACTTCGAGCCAGCCGACAGAGGTGCCGGCCTTATCCAGGAGTTCTCCCCGCAGTTCGACCGTGATTCCGGCCGGCCCAGAAGAATACTGCACCGCGGCCATGCGGGCGGAATGCACCGGCATGGCAGTAGGACTCATGGTCCCGCCGGCCTCCTCGAGCAACGTGACCCGGGTGACGCCGGGCTGAGACTTCATCTGCTGCAAAAGCCATTTTTGAATCTCCGGTCCGTGGGGGTCAAGTCCCGCCTGGGCAAAGCTCTCCATCCAGCGGATCTGGCTTTCCAGGCGCATATCCATCAGGTGGGCGGCCCGTGCCAGGCGCAAGATAGCGACATCCCGCCATTCCTTGAACAGGATGCCCTGGATGAAGCGGTAGCCCAGGGCTCCCATGAGCAGCAAGAACACGGTCACCGGAATTACCAGCAGCACTATCAATCTGCGTTCTAAAGTCTTGAAGGCCTTATCCTCCTCCAGACGGCGATTTTTTCCTCAAGGGCAGTTGCACCCGGGCCATTGTCCCACCCATAAACAATGAAAGATCAGTGCGGGCCTTCCTGTCCGCCGTGACCATCAGCACAGGCTGGAAAGCCTGTGCCACCCTTGAGGAACTTTTCAGAGCAGCAAGGTATCCTTTTCCCAGGAGGAATCACCGCTTGTGGTTCGTTCAAGGTTGGGCAGATGGGGAACCAAGCCGCTCATGTTCCAGGGAACATCCGAAATTAGCAGGAACCGGTAGGGTCTTTTTATGCAGCCGGCTTAAAGTCGACAAAAATCCAAAAACTTGCGTAACAGATCGAATCGGTTGATTTTTTTCCTCCCCACCCATAGGGGTGTCAGGGTGAGGGGGAAGTGGTCCGTCGACGAAACCACCCCTCACTCCAGCCGTCTCCCCTCACAGGGGAGAGAGAATTTCTCTTGAGCAGGCTTGGCCTGCACCGGGGGATGCTGGCGTATTAAGCATCTCATCTGCCAACAATATTGCACAATCTCTGCCGGACACGCCTGATCCGAAATCATAAAAATTGAGAACCGCCTTGCGGTTTTCCGGAGCCGCAGGCTTCAGCCTGCGCCGCACAGGTGAGGACGCCGGTGCCGCCGACCATTTTCAGGACAGCGGGAAATGCGGCCCGACCATCTTCAAGCCAGCCAGTGCTGCACCGCTTCGGCGGCAGTTGCCGACATCCCGGTAAATCTAATGATGAAGGAAGATTCCTCCTCGCCCACCACCTTGGCGTCAACCAGGAAGCTTTCTCCCGAGTGGCCGGGGATTTCCACCTGGAGGGGCGCAAAGGTTTCCAGGTTCAGTTCGGTCAGCAGTTCGGCGCCGGCCGGCGACAATTGCAGCAGCCGGGCCTCATAAGCCCTGTAGCTGATCTGCTTGCCGGTAATCAAGCGCAGGCGCACCGGCAGCGGCTCGGCCAGCCTGGTCAGGCCCGGCACCGTGGGCGGCAGGGTCTTTGCTGCATCGCCGACAACCCCCCGAACCTCCCAGAGATGGATGGGCGCTTCCATTCCTTTGCCAAGGGCGATAAGCGGCCCGGCCAGGACAAACCGGCCGGCCACCGCCTGGCGGGTTGCTCCGGAGATGAGCACCTGCCCGCCTACGGTAAACGATTCCAGGCGGGAGGCCAGATTGACCGCGGAGCCCACCACCCCATACTTGATGCGGGCCGGGGAGCCCATGTTGCCCACCACGCAAGGGCCGGTGTTGATGCCGATGCCCATTTCTATGCAAGGCTGGCGGGTTCGGGGATGGTCCTCATTGAGGCTCCGGCGGGCCAGTTGCATGGCAATGGCGCAGGTCACCGCGTTTCTGGCATGATCCGGATCCCGTTCCGGGGCTCCGAAGACGGCAAAAACGGCATCTCCCAGGAAGTCCACCACAAAGCCGTGGTGCTGGTTGATCAACTGCACCATCTTGTCGAAGTGGTCGTTTAAGATCTGGACCACTTCCTCCGGCTTGGTCCGCTCTGAAAAACCCGTAAAATTGCGCAAATCGGAAAAGAGCAGGGTTACTTCCCGGCGCTCGCCGCCCAACAAGGTTTCCTGGCCTTTGACCACCACTTCCCGCACAATCCGTTTCGGCGCGAAGCGGGAAAAGGAGCGCAGACTGGCTTTCATCCGGTCTATGGCGGTTTGGAGCTGCTGAATTTCAGAGATGTGGGTATGCAGTTGAAGCTGGCTGTCCAGTTGAAAATTTCTGATGCGCTCGGTTTCAGCCGCCAGGAGCAGAATCGGCCTGGAGATGTTGCGGGCCAGAAGAACCACCAGCAGGGCGGCGATCACCAGGATCCCCAGGGAGATCAACAAGGCGTTCCGGTTGATTTTCTCCACCGTGCCGATGAAGTCGGCTTCCGGGACCACCACCCCCACCTGCCAGTCCTTCCCGAGGGAGGGGGGGAAGTTCCGGAAGGCCGCCAGGTATCTTTGGCCGCCGACTTCCACCGCCACCCGCCTCGCCCCCGAGAGCTTATGCTCCTTGAAGGCTGCGGTAATGCTGGGGATCTGCAATTCCTCCACTTTAACCGTGCACAGGAGCTGATCCCCACACTGCCGGTCGATCATCCGGCTGGGGTCCGGGAAGGCCACCAGTTCATTTTTCTCGTTAAGGATGAAGGCCAGACCCTGTTTGCCGATCTTCAGAGACTTCAGGAAGGTGGAAAGGCCGTGCAGGTCGATATCTGAGCCGATGACGCCCAACACCCGGCCGTTACTGTCCAGGACGGGAGCGGACACGGTGATGCCGGGTTTTTCGCCGGTATAAAAGATATAGAGGTTAGTCAAATAAAGACCGCGGCTCTGCTCGGCCCCTTGATACCAGGGACGGGTGCGGGGGTCGTAGGTGTCAGTGGTGTTGGTTGCCGTCCTGATTACCCGAAAATCGTTATCCCAATATTTCCAGGTAGTGAGGCGGCGGCCGCGGGAGCGTCGGATAAATTTGGTGGCAAGAGTCCCGTTGGGCTGACGACAGGAGAGGAGGAAATCCCCCTTATGGTCGCCGACGAGAAACATGGCAATCTGGGGGTAGGTTTGGAGGGCCTGGATGGCATATCGGTCCCAGCCCGCCGGGTTGCTGAATGGCATTCCCTTGTTGGCGGCAAGCCGGGAACTCATGGCGGTCATCGCGGCCACGGGTGTGAGGAAGCCCACCGTGCGGTTAATAACCGTCTGGGTGGTTTGCTCCATGAGATCGTCACTCAGCATGAGCACGACGTGGGTGGAGCTGTGGTAAAAATAAAAGACCACCACCAGGACCGTGATCAGCAGCAACCCGCCGAAGGCGACGAGGATGTCCAGCCGCAGGCTTCGCCGGGTAAAGATGGCTGGCAAGATGCTCATGCGGGCAATACCCCTTGGCCCCTGGTTTCGAGACGGGGAAACATTATTACACCTTCATCCGGCTGTTGTTATGATGACGGCGCAATAAATGAACGATCAACGCCAGAAAAGCCAGGATGCTTGCCAGCGCGATCCAAGGTCTGACGGTATGGAAGGTAAGGTGAAGCGCCACGATTTTCTTTTCCAGCCAGTAGGCCCCGAGGCCCCAGAAGCAGGTCCATAATGCCGCCCCCAAAATATTGAAGGTGGTGAACACCTTCCAGGGCATCCGCAATAAGCCGGCCACAATGCCGTTCAGTTGCCTGAGGCCGTCAAAAAAGCGGGCAAAGAGAACCAATCCTTTGCCATAACGGGAAAAATATCCTTCCATCCGTTCCAGGTGCCGCTGGTTCACCCTGATTTTGCGCAACAGCGGGCGTCCGCCCCTCAGACCGAGGAGATATCCCAGGCTGTTCCCCAAAACCGCAGCCGTGCAGGCCCAAAACAACACCCAGGCAATATTCAGATGGCCCCGGGCAGCGGTTAGGGCGGCGGCAATCAGGAGAGTTTGCCCCGGCGCCACCAAGCCAAAGCCCTCCACCAGGATGGCCAGAAAAACTGCGGCATACCCATAATGATCCAAAAAAGGTTGGACCCTGGCCACAGCATCCTTGAGGTCCCGGACAACCCGGTTCTCCGGCGGCTGTGAAGGCTGTCCCAGGCTTTGGCTTGGCTGCGCCTCAGGAAGGGACGGCTGCCCAGCGGCAAGGCTGACGGGAGAGAGGCTGAGGAGCAGGAGCACGATAGCCGGAAGGAGGCAGGTAGGCAAAAAGCTTATTATTTTCAAGGCATTCATGATGCTGCGAAGAACCTGAGTTTGCCGCCACCTCTGCAACTGCCCGCTCTTAAACAAACCATGGCAGGGCGGGCCTCCGTGCCCGCCAGTCGAGGCGGTCACCGGCGGCCGGCCTGCCGGCAAGGTCTAGGCCCCCTCCCGCAGGCGGCGGGCCTCGCCTACCCGGACCGTGACCCGGTTGGTGTCGAAATATTCCAACAGCGGAATGGTAAACTTTCGGGAAGTCTGGGTCAGGTCCTTGAATTGGGGAATGGAGATCTCCCCGTTCTTTTTCAAAAAATCCACCAAGTCCGCCTTAAGCCGGGCCAGGGCCTCGGTGTGGAAGTACAGGTCCTCTTTTACCTTGGCCAGGCTCCCCTGGTTTACCAGGACCCGGAGCAGGGGCTGGATCTGGTTGAGGGGGAGTTTCAGCGCGGCCTCCACTTCCTTTAAGGTGGGCGGCGACAGTTGCCCCTGCCGGTAGAGGCTGTCCAGCCGTTGAGTGGTCTCCTGCTGGTCCACGGCCAGCTTGACCTTGTGGCTGGCCAGGCGTACCAGGTCTTTTTCGGGGACTACCTGTTTCTGCCGCGTGAGATTGCCCAGGAGTTCATTAAAGAGACGCACGTCCATCTGGGGCGGCAGCTTGCGGCGCAGTTCCTCCTTGGACAGGCCCGGCTTTAAAGGGTTTTGCCGGTGGTAGTCGGCCAGGTGCCGCCTGATCTCCTCTTCCAGGGCCCGGGCAGTGGCTGTGAGGATATAGCGCAGGTTTTCCTGGTCGTAGAACAGGGCCTCGCCCTGGTGGACCAGGGCATTGAGGAGGTTGGCCAGGTCAGCCTGCGGCCAGGGGAGCATGGCGGCCAAATCCGGACGGCTGGCGCCGGCGGGACCGGCCTCCTCCAGGTAGACGCGTATCTGTTCCTCGGGGGTGCCCTGCTCCAGAATCTTGAGGTTGGCCAGCACCTTTTCCTGGCGGCGCTTGTGGCGGGGCGGATTGACGTGCAGGATCTGGCCGCCGCCCCAGGTGATGGCCGGAGACAAGTTGCGGATGACGAAACGGTCCCCGGGTTTGACGGCTACCGGCTCCCGCAGGATAAACTGCACATAGCCCGAGCTGCCGGGGGCTAATTCGTCGGCATCGAGGAGCAGGGGCACGGCCAGGCGCTCGCTGGTGCCGGTGTGAAAACGCACGGCCTGCCGGTGCTTCAGGGGGCGGGGAGCGCTGTTCAGGATCTCGATAAAGGCGTCCAGGCGGCGGGAGGGGACCAAGGAGCCGGGGGTGGCCACCACCATGCCCCGCTCCATCTCTTCTTTTTCCAGGCCCTGGAGGTTGATTGCGGCCCGGCTGCCGGCCAGCAGCTCTTCGACGGAGGCGCCGTGCATCTGCAGGCTGCGGACTCGGGCTTTGTAAAGCCGGGGGTACACCATGACCGCATCCCCCACCTTGAGGCGGCCGGTGATGGCGGTGCCGGTGACCACGGTGCCGAACCCTTTAATGGTGAAGACCCGGTCCACGGGCAGGCGAAAAATGCCGCTGGCGGGTTTGGGGGGCACCTTGGCCGCCAACGCCGCCAGGGTGGCGAGCATGGCCTCGGTGCCTTCGCCCGTGACCGCGGAGAAACGCACGATGGGCGCCCCTTCCAGGAAGGTGCCCACCAGGGCCTCCCGGACTTCCTCTTCCACCAGGTCCAGCCAGTCGGGTTCCACCATGTCGATCTTGGTGAGAACCACCAACCCCTGCTTGACTTTGAGCAGTTCGCAAATTTCCAGGTGCTCCCGGGTCTGAGGCATGACCCCCTCATCCGCGGCGATAACCAGGGCCACCAGGTCCATGCCCGTGGCCCCTGCCACCATGTGGCGCACGAAACGCTCGTGTCCCGGCACGTCCACGATGCCCAGAAGCTGCCCGGAGGGCAGCGTCAGGGAGGCAAAACCGAGCTCAATGGTGATGCCCCGCAGCTTTTCTTCCTTGAGACGGTCCGGGTCAACCCCTGTTAACTTTTTGATGAGGGAGCTCTTGCCGTGGTCGATGTGACCGGCAGTGCCTAAAATAATCGGTGCCAGCGCCATAGCAGTGCCTTGGTTGGTGTGTTTGGGTGAGGGGGTCAGGTGTGGGAGACCCTCCGCCCTCTTCCCCAAGCCCCCATCCTCAACCCCTTACTATTCTTTAACACCTTCTTTACTATTTTTCTTCCCTTTCCTGCAACTCCCGGAGGATCTCGAACGTCTGCCCCGCAAGGTCAGGTGCTGCACGAAAGTTTATCTGCACCTTGTCTTTGTCTTTGAGTTCCTTGAGGAAATCTTTGCCTTCCTGGTTTGCCAGGGCGATGATCTGATCCTGCGCCTTGATGGTGAAGCGGCAGCCGGGAAATTCCCGGACCTCCAAGGCCAGTTGCCGCAGGAGGTCGTGGGCCGCGACTACGGTGGACAAGAGAGCACCCCGGCCCCGGCAAGCGCGGCAGGGTTCGGTTACCATCTGCCCCAGGCTGTCCCGCAGGCGCTGCCGGGTCATTTCCACCAGCCCCAGGGGCGATATGGGGTATACCGTGGTCCGGGCCCGGTCCCGTTGCAACACTTCCTTCAGGGTCTTACAGACCATTTCCCGATGGGCGGCAGTTTCCATGTCGATAAAGTCAATGACGATGATGCCGCTCAGATTGCGCAGCCGGACCTGCCGGGCGATCTCCCGGGCGGCCTCCAGGTTGGTGGTCAGGATGGTATGAGCGAGATCCCGCCCCCTGATAAATTTCCCGGAGTTGACATCGATGGCGGTAAGGGCCTCGGTGGACTCGATGACGATGGAGCCGCCGCTTTTCAGCCAGATCTGGGGAGCGAGGAGGCGTTGCCAGTCCTCCTCCAGGGCCGCGTGGGCAAAAAGAGGCTCCGACCCCTGGTACAGTTCAACCACGGGAACCCGGTGCGCCGGCCCAGGCGTCAGGTATTCCGTGATCTTGTCGGCCGCGGCGGAGTCGTCCACCATAATGCGGGTCACCTCCGGAGTAACGAGGTCCCGGACCAGGCGACGCATCACCGGCAGTTCCTGATAAAGCAGGGCGGGAGCCGATGCCTTCTGGCTCGTGCGGCGGATTTGCTGCCATAAGGCCACCAACTTGTCCCTTTCAGCCGCCAGGGTTTCGAGCGTTTGCCCGGCGCTGGCAGTCCGGGCAATGAGCCCTCCCTCCCGGGGCTTCACCTCCATGAGGAGTTGTAAAAGCCGCCGACGCTCGGCTTCCGGGGCCAGCCGCCGGGACACGGCCAGATGAGGATGCGTGGGAAGATATACCAGGTAGCGGCCTGGCAGGGAAATGTGGGTGGTCAGTCTGGGCCCCTTGGTCCGCACAGGCGGCCGCCACACCTGAACCATCAGATCCTGGCCCTCGGACACCAGGTCGTCGATGGGGGGCGTGGGCGGCGGCGACAGGCGCTCTTCCTTTTCCCCCTGGAGCCACAGTTCCGGGATATAGTCGAGCAAAGGGGCCGCCTCCTGGGCGAACAGATAGCCGGGCTTATCAAGCCCTACGTCCACAAATGCGGCGGCCATGCCGGGGAGGACCTTCTGCACCCGGCCCACATAGATGTTGCCGGTGGGGTCCTGTTGGGCGGGGCGTTCTACATAGAGCTCCGCCAGGCGGCCATCCTCCACCAGGGCCGCCCGCACGTCCCAGGGGGAGACGCTGATAATCAACTGGCTGGGCATGAGCCGGGGCCTTTACATAACCTGGACTTTCACAATATGTAAATCCCGGACTTGGGACTCCGTCAAGGTAAAAATACTTCTCAGGAGTTCGGCGACCTTCAGGTTGTCCTTTTCGGCCTGGCGCAGGAGCAGGGTCAGATGATGGGCATCGGGGACCTCGAGGTCCGCCACGAGTTGGCGGATATCCACGGTGCGCTCCCCCTGGGGCCGCCGCCGGATGACCGGAAACTCCCGGCTTTCCAGGAAAGACGCCGCGGTGGTGTCGCCAAACAGCGGGCTCACGCTTTCCACCCGATAGAGCATCTGGGTCACCCGGGGCGGCTTCAGAGCCCGGGGCAGCCTCTTGCTGCCGACAATCCTGAACCCCGCAGGCAAAACCCGGCCCAGGCTGGTTATGACCTCATCCCCGCCAATCTCGGCGGCAAGGCCCACGTCCATGGTTTCACACATGCTTGCCACCCCCACGGGCAAGGCCCCATGAAAGGCCACCCGGGGCAGGGGGTGATGGCCGGAGCTATACGCCAACGGCAGGCCGGAGCGACGCAGGCTGCGGTAGATGGCGTTTACCAGTTCCAGGTGGCTCAGCCAGCGGGCTTCCTCCCCCTTGGCGTAGGTGAGGCGGTGCCAAAACACCTGCTCGGACGGGGCCGGGGTGGGGTGAGGGGTAACTTCTTCCGGCGGATTCTCCGCCAGCCGCAGAACCATTTGGCCTCCGTCGCAACGGCCGCAGTCCTGGCAGCCCGCCTGTCGGCAATCCGGCGTCTGCATGGTGCGGTAGGCCCGGCCGCGCTCTTCCAGCAGAAAATCCCGGCTTACCCCGGCGTTTAGGTGATCCCAGGGCAAAGGCTCCTCCGGGTCGCGGGCGCGGCGATAGGCTTCCGGGTCCACGCCGGCGTCCAGGAAGGCCTGGCGCCAGGGTTCCAGGCGCAGGTGTTCGCTCCAGGCATCCAGGCGGCAACCCCGGCGGTAGGCGGCCAGCAAAACGTTCGCCAAGCGCCGGTCACCCCGGGAGAAAATGCCCTCCAGCCAGCTTTGGGCCGCGGAGTTCCACTTCAACTGGACTCCCGGCTGTTTCAGGAGGTCCTTCACCTCGTGGAGCCGCCGTTTACTCTCCGCCAGGTCCGCCTGGCCTTCCCACTGGAACGGGGTATGGGATTTGGGAATGAAAGAAGACAGGCTGATATTGAGGCGGGGGCGGCACCCCGGCGGAGCGGCCGCAATGATCCGGCGGGAAAGCTTCGCGATGGCCGCCAGGTCTTCGGAGGTTTCGGTGGGAAGTCCGATCATAAAATAGAGCTTGAGCAGGCGCCAACCGGACCGGAAGGCCTCCCGGGCAGAGGAGATGATGACCTCCTCGGGGAGGTTCTTGTTGATCGCGGCCCGCAGGCGTTCGCTCCCCGCCTCCGGCGCGATGGTGAGGCCGGTGCGCCGCACCCGCCGTATCTGGGTCATTACTTCCGGAGAAAGGGTGTCGGCCCGGAGCGACGGCAGGGACAGGGCCACCCGCTGTGGCTCCAGGCGGTCCATGAGGCGCTGCAAAAGCCCGGGCAGGGCTTGGTAATCCCCGGCACTCAGGGTAAGCAGGGAAACTTCCTCGAAGCCGGTGGCGGCCAGGGCCTTTTCCACCCAGGTTAAAATCGCTTCGGGCCGCCGTTCCCGCACCGGCCGGTAGAGGATACCGGCTTGGCAGTAGCGGCAGCCCCGGGTGCAGCCCCGGGAGATTTCCACGCTCAGGCGGTCGTGGACGATCTGGCAGGAGGGCACCAGGACCCCCGGCGACAGGGGCAGGCTGTCCAGATCGGCCAAGACTCGCCGGTTTATCCGCAAGCGGCGGCCTTGCGGGTTAATCCGGGTCAGCCGGCCCTCCTGGTCAAAGGTCATGTCAAAGAGGGCAGGGACATAGACCCCTTCTATCTCTTCCAGGGCCTGCCACAACTCCGGGCGGGTGCCCCGGGCCGCCCGCCAGTCCCGGACGACGGCCGCCACCTCCAGAACCGCCTCCTCCCCATCCCCCAGGACCAGGGCGTCAAAAAAGGGCGCCACCGGCTCCGGGTTCATGGCGGCGGGGCCGCCACCCACCACCACGGGATGAAGCGGCCCGCGCTCCTCGGCCAGGAACGGGATGCCTCCCAGGTCCAGGATGGTGAGGAGGTTGGTGTAACTCAATTCATACTGGAGGCTCACCCCTACCAAGTCAAAGTCCGCCAGAGGCGTGGCCGACTCCAGACTGGTGAGCGCCTTCCCGGAACGGCGCAGTTCCGCCTCCAGGTCCGGGGCCGGGGCATAGACGCGTTCGGCCCAGATGTCGTCCTGCCGGTTTAAAATATCATAGAGAATCCCCAAACCCAGGTGGGACATGCCCACCTCATAGAGGTCAGGAAAGACCAAGGCGATCCTGAGACTGACGGCCCGGGGGTCCTTTCTCACAGTGTTGACCTCCCGGCCCAGATAACGACTGGGCCGCTCCACGCGGCTGAGAAATGATTGATCGGTCACAGTGTGGTCTACAAGACGCTATATGGTTTACCGAATTATGCCCTTTGCTCCGCAAAGAGAAGAAAGCCTTTCTTGTGGGGGGCGGGCCAGGGAGCAGCAGCTCCCTGCCCTCCTTCCCCCCTGCCAACCCTTTCGAGGGCCGGGAGCTATTCGGCTCCTCCAGCCGCCACCCGGATGGCTTCTTTCAGGTCGAGGTTGCCGTCATACAAGGCCTTGCCGGTGATAACGCCGATGACGCCCAGGGGCTCGAGGGGGAGCAGGGCCTTGATGTCGTCGATGGAACTTACCCCGCCGGACGCGATGACCGGGATATTGATGGCCCGGGCCAAGGCCCCGGTGGCCTCCAGGTTTACCCCTTTTTTCACTCCGTCCCGGCTGATATCCGTGTAAATTATGGCGGCAGGTTTTAAGGGCGCGAGATTCAGGGCCACCTCGGCGGCAGTGCGCCGGGTAGTTTCCGTCCAGCCTTCCACGGCCAACAGGCCACCTTTGGCGTCCAGCCCCAGGGCGATGCGGCCCGGGTGGGCGGTGAGGGCCCGAACCACCAGATCCGGGTCTTTCAGGACGGCGGTGCCGAGGATGAGGCGGTCGATGCCTTCATCCATATACGCCTGGATGGTTTCGAGGCTGCGGATGCCGCCGCCCAATTGGATGGGGATTTTGACAGCCCGGCGCAGCCGGCCGATGGCCTCGAGATTCTGGGGCTTGGCGCCAAAGGCCCCGTCCAGGTCCACCACATGGAGCCAGACTGCGCCCTCGTCCTGCCATCTTACCCCCATGGCGGCAGGGTCATCGCCATAGATGGTTTCCTGATCGGCCCGTCCCTGAACCAGCCGGACGCAACGGCCGCCCCGGATGTCAATCGCAGGAAAAATAATCATTTTATAATATTACCGGAGAACCCGCAGGCTGACAACCCTGGCGGTCAGGGGCGCAGCCGCCCTTGAAAAATGTCCAAAAATAGTTAGATTAAGGAACAGTTACCTTTCCCGGGAGGAAGGCATGTCAGGTTTGGGAAAAATGCTGATCTTCTTCGGCGTCATTATGGCGTTAGCAGGAGTCATTCTGCTATTGGCCCCCAAAATCCCCTGGCTGGGGAAACTCCCCGGGGATATCACCTACCATGGCAGGGGGTTCACCTTTTATTTTCCGTTGGGGACCTGCATCCTGCTCAGCATTCTTTTGAGTCTGATTCTTTATCTTTTCCGGAAGTAGCATCCAAGTAAGGAAAAATCCTGGTATAATAAGCCCAAAGAAGTATACTGGTGAGAGTCAGGCGATTGCCGCTGCTCCTCCAGCAGGCCGGCTGTGCAGCCGGTCCATTTGAGACTAGCAAGGAGACCCGGATGCCGGAGCTTCGCAAAGACCCCATCATCGGCCGCTGGGTAATCATCGCCACCGAGCGGGGCAAACGGCCCCATGATTTTGTCATTGAGGAAGAAGTGGTCAAGGGGGGGTTTTGCCCTTTTTGTCCCGGCAACGAACACACCACACCTCCCGAAATCTTTGCCTACCGGAATCCGGGCACCGCACCCAATACCCCGGGCTGGAGCCTCAGGGTGGTGCACAACAAGTTTCCCGCCTTGATTCCCGAAGGCGATCTGGACCGCCAGGGCGAAGGCATGTTCGACAAGATGGCGGGCATAGGCACCCACGAAGTCATCATTGAAAACCCCGACCATAACACCACCCTTGCCAGCATCTCCATCGACGGCTTCATGTTGGTCCTCAACGCCTACCGGGAGCGCATCAAGAGCCTGGCCGAAGACCCCCGCTTCAAGTATGTCCTTATTTTCAAGAACATGGGGCGGGCCGCCGGGGCCTCCCTGGAACACAGCCACAGCCAGCTCATCGGGCTGCCCATTGTGCCGGAACTGGTGATGGAAGAGCTGAACGGCGGCAAGTTTTATTATAACTGGAAGGAACGCTGCGTTTTCTGCGACATGATCCGTCAAGAGCTGCAGCAAAAGGTGCGGGTGGTCCTGGAAAACCAGGAGTTTGTGGCCATTTGCCCCTTCGCCCCCCGCTCCCCCTTCGAGGTCTGGATTCTTCCCAAGATGCACTATTCTTCGTATATCCACCTGCCGGAGGACTCCTTTCGGCAGTTAGCGGAAATTTTCTCGGAAACCCTGAAGCGCCTGGAAAAATCTCTGGGGAAAGCCCCTTATAACTTCATCCTGCACATCGCCCCCATCCGGGAGCCTGAGCTGCCTTATTATCACTGGCATTTTGAAATCATGCCGAAACTCACCCTGATGGCCGGTTTCGAGTGGGGCTCAGGCTTTTACATCAACCCCACCCCTCCGGAGGATGCCGCGCAATACTTGCGGGACGTAACGTTATGACAAGCGAGAGAGGGAGGTCATGCGCATCCTGATTGCCACCCCGGAAGCAAATCCTTTTGCCCGGACCGGCGGCCTGGCGGAAGTGGTGTCCTGCCTGGCCTGCGCCTTGCACCGGCTGGGTCACCAGGTGGCTGTGGTTATGCCCCTGTATCGTCAGGCCCGGGAAGCCGGACGCACCATCCTGCCGACGGGCCACACCCTGTCCATCCCCTTGTCCTTCAAGAATCTCCAGGCCGAGATCCACCAGGCGGACATGCCCCCCGGACTCACCTTTTATTTTATCGGCCAGGATGCCCTCTTTAACCGGGAAGGCCTCTACGGCACACCATATGGGGATTTCGAGGACAACGCCGAGCGTTTCATCTTTTTCAGCCGGGCCGTGGCGGAAATGATCGAGGCCCTGGAACTGGACTTCGACGTCTGCCACTGCCAGGAATGGCAAACCGGCCTGGTCCCGGTATATTTGCACTACCTGTTCCGGGACCGCCCCCGGTTGTACAAGCTGCCGGTGGTGTATACGGTGCATAATGTGGGGTACCAGGGCATTTTTTCGTCCTATGACTTTCCCCTCACCGGCTTGGGCTGGGAACTGCTCTCCCCCAAGGCCCTGGAATTTTACGGGAAAATTAACCTGATGAAGGGTGGGCTCGTTTTTGCCGACCTCCTCAGTACGGTAAGCAACCGCTATCGGGAAGAAATCCTCACCCCGGAATTCGGCTTCGGGCTTGAGGGGGTCTTTCAGGAGCGGGCCGGGGACCTTTTCGGCGTGGTGGAAGGAGTGGACTACCAGCGCTGGGACCCCTCCCGGGACCCCTTCCTGGCCAGCCCCTTCGACCAAAACAATCTGGACGGCAAACAGGTCTGCAAAAAGGCCCTGCTCCAGCACTTCAACCTGGACCCGGACCTGGCCCAACGCCCTCTGTTCGGCGTCACCACCCGCCTCTATGAACGGAAGGGGATCGACCTGATCGAGGCCATCATGGATGAACTGATGGGCTTGCAGGTGGGCTTCGTCCTGCAGGGTACCGGCGAAGAGCGGCACCAGTACCGCCTCCAGGAATTGAGCTCCCGCTATCCGCATCTCATGGGCCTGTCCATCGGCTTTACCGAGGATTTGGTTCACCGGATCATTGCCGGCGCAGACATCTATCTCATGCCCTCCCGGTATGAGCCCTGCGGGTTGGACCAGCTCTATTGCCTGCGCTACGGCACCGTGCCGGTGGTCCGGGCCACCGGCGGTCTGGACGAGACTATCCAGCAGTATAACCCCGCCGACGGTTCCGGCAGCGGCTTCAAGTTCACCGATTATCACCCGGAGGCTTTCATGAAGGCCATCCGGGAGGCCCTGGCCCTCTATGAGGATCAGGCCGCCTGGCAGGCCCTGATGCGTCACAATATGGCCCTGGATTTTTCCTGGGCCCGGGTGGCCCCGAGCTACGTTGATTTATATACACGGGCCCAGGAGAAACGCCGGCAGGCCCTGGGAAGCTGATGCTGCATGTCTTCTGAGCGTATCGCCTTTCTGTCGCAAATGGTGGAGGTCCTCACCTCTACCGTAAGCTTTGCCGAGCGCCTGGGCAATATGGTGCATCTGCTGGCTCGTTTCCTGAAGGTGGACCTGGCCCTCTACTTCGGCCTGGACAAAACCAAGGAATCCCTGAGCCTCCAGATCAGCAGCCAGGGTCCCCTGCCCCCGAAACTCCGCGTGGAATACCAGACCGGACAGGGAGTGGTGGGGGCTGCGGCCAAGACCCGTCAGCCGCAGGTAGTCCACCGCGACCAGCCAGGGGTGGTGACTGACAACGCCCCTCTGGAGAAACTCCAGCCCAATTTCAACACCCTGGCAGCCTTCCCGGTGGCCGACGACAATTTCCTGTACGGCGTTTTGCTCCTGGTCAACAATGCCGTGCGCTCCTTTACCCCTGCGGAGCTCCATTCGGTGCATCTTACCTGCCTGATGCTGGCCGGCGCTCTGCGCCAGGGGCTGGTCCAGGAGGAAGCCAAGAAACGCATTGCCGAACTCTCGGTTCTCTTCGAAGTGGGCAAGGCCATCTCCGGCACGGTCGAACTGGACGACCTCCTGGAACGCATCGTCTCCACCACCGCCAAAGTCATTAATGCCCGAGGCGCGGTCCTTCAGATCATCGATAACGAGACGGGCAAAACCCGGGTTTCCTCCCAGTATGGGTTGGTGCCTGCTGCCAAGATCTGTCCCCCCATCCCCGGGGCGGCGGAGGCCGCAGGCGCGGGCGCAGAAATGCCCTTCCTTCAGGGCCAAACCAGCGACGCCAAGGGCAAGGTCCATTTTTACCTGGGCGTGCCCCTGATCTTTAAAGGGCATCTTCAGGGCACCCTGTGTGTCTTTGATAAAATCGGTCCCGCCGGGGAACCCCAGCCCTTCGACCCGGAAAACCGCCAACTGATGTTCACCATGGCCGGACTCATCGTCAACGCCCTGGAGAACGCCCTCACCTATCAGCAGGTAGAAACTCTGGCGGAGCGCAATGAACGTATGGTCCGGAACCTCACCGCCTTGCAGGAGGTTTCCCAGGCCATGCTCACCACCGTCCAGGAAGAACGGCTGCTGGACATCATCATCCAGGGCCTTATCCAACCCACCGGCCTGGGGTTCGATCGGGTCCAAATACTCGAGGTCGATGAAGAATCTCAGGTCCTGCGGGGGCGCAAGGGGGCAACACGGCCCCCTGATTCGCCCACCTTGCCTTTGTCCGAGGCCCTGTTTCTGCCCCTGGCGGCCGAGGTGCCGGTATCCGACTGGCAGATCCCCATCAGCCCGGGGCTGGGGGCCATGGCCCAAGCCGTCCTGCGGATGCGCCCCGTCCATCACTCTTCCCAGCAACCGGCAAACAAGGGAGCATCCCTGGGGAGCGGCAGTTTTGAGGCCTCGGAATATTACGTTGTCCCCCTGGTGGTCAAGGATCGGGCCACCGGGATCATCGTGGTGGATAACCAGGCCTCGGGCCGGCCCCTGGAGCCCGAGCCGCTTCACGCTCTCCAGATGCTGGCTACCCAGGCGGCCCTGATGCTCGAAAACGCTCACCTCTACTCCACCATCGAGGCCAACAACCGGGAACTCATGCTCATTCGGGAACGCATGCTGGAATCGGACCGGTTGGCCGCCCTGTCCAGCCTGGCCTCTGGCATGGCCCACGAAATCAGGAATCCCCTGGTGTCCATCGGCGGGTTCGCCCGTCGTATCGCCAAGCTGGTGGATAAAAATTCCCCTTTGCGGGGCTACGTGGAGGTTATCCAGGAGGAGGTTTCCCGGCTGGAAAAGCTTTTAAGGGAAATTCTCGATTTCACCGGCGAAAATTTAAGCTATTTTGGCGATCACAACCTCGATCAACTCATCGAGGACACCCTGCCCCTGATCCAGCGTGACCTGGAGGCCGCCAACATCAAAGTGGTGACCGACCTGCAGCCCGTGCCCCGCATCCACTGTGACGACCGGCAGATCAAGCAGGTGTTTTATAACCTCTTCCAGAATGCCCGCCAGGCTATGCAGGAAAAGGGGGGCACGCTTACCATTACTACCTTTACCCAGGAACGGGAGGACGGCATTTATGCCGCGGCCGCGGTGAGCGACACCGGCGGCGGTATTCCCCTGGATGTGCTGCACAATATTTTTAATCCGTTCTTTTCCACCAAGGACTACGGCACCGGTTTGGGATTGTCCATTGCCCAGCGAATTATTGCTCGTCATTACGGACACATCGAGGTAAAAAACGAATTGGGCAAGGGGGTGACCTTCATAGTCACCCTGCCCATTGCCAAATACTGTCTGGTCAAAGACTCCGCCCAGGGCACTGCCCGGGCCAGCGCTTTGAATGCCCCTTCAGGAGGACGGCGATGAAAAAGATCCTGGTGGCGGACGACGAAATGGCCATCCGCCTCCTGTACAGCGAAGAACTGAAAGAAGAGGGTTACGAAGTCTACACGGCTTCCAACGGCCGGGAAGCCCTGGACATCATTGACACCATGCCCCTGGACCTGGTGATCCTTGACATCAAGATGCCGGAGATGGACGGCATCGAAGCCTTACGGCAAATCAAGGAGAAAAAGCCCAATCTGCCCGTCTTGCTGAGCACGGCATATGGCGAGTACAAACAGGATTTTGCCACTTGGGCCTCGGACGATTACCTGGTCAAATCATCTGATCTGGAAGATTTAAAGAATGCCGTCAAACGGCACCTCAAGGAATAATCACCCGGGGGGAATTTATGACGAAAGTAAAGGCGCTCGGATTCCTGGTCGTCGGCGCCCTGCTGACAATTTTCATTGTCCAGAACTGGCAGCAACCCAATCCGCCCGTGCAATTCCTGGGGTATCACATTTTGCCGCTGCCCCAGTCCGTTCTTATCCTGGGGTTTTTTCTTCTGGGCTTTCTGGCCGGCTGGGTAACCCATGTCTTCATAGTCAAAAAATACCGGCAGGAAATGCCGCCTGAGCACCCCGGGGAATCTTAACCTGCGGCGCTGCCCTTGTCAGACCCTTGGGAAAATGCTGCCCGCCTGGCCTCCAGCGCGGCCTTGACGCCCTGGGGGTCGGCCAGGCGTTCCCACATCAGCTTGGGGACGCCTTGTTTATCATGAATAACCACGGTGCCGGTGTTCAGTAATGTCTGGGTGAGGCCCCGCTGCACCGTGAGTTCCCCCACCTCCGGCCAGGTAAGGCTCTCCTGTGCGGCCGGCCAAAAACTCACCCTCTTGAGCCCCCTGGGGGTAGCCCGGTATTCCTGGCCGAACCTTCTGAGACACACCAGGCCCAAAACCCCGAAGCCTAACACCAGCCCCACCCAAGGGGGGATCCCCACCGCCGGATTGATGCGGGGGCCGAAGACCGCCACCGCTATGGCCACGTAATAAACGAAAAAAGCCCGCGTCGAGGGGCGCCATACTGTTTCTTTAGATTGATCCGCTGCCGCCATGACCGACTCCCTGCCCTGAAAAAGTTCAATATGGAGTGCGTCTTACCGGTTTTGGGCGCGTGAGACGCGCCCTGCACAGCGCGAACAGGGACGCCCGCCCGGCCGATTTTTTATCCTTTCACGAGCCCCATGTATGGACGATGATAACGGCTTCTGGATCCTGGATCAATAAGCGATCCGGAAGTCCTGGAATTCCCCCAGGGGGGGCTGCCAGTCGGTGAGGACCTCGTCCACTGCAGCATACGGAGGCCCCTGCCGTAACCAGGCCAGCATCCTGTCGATTTTTTCCCGGTCTCCCTCGAACACCGCCGCCACCCGGCCGTCCGGGAGGTTGCGCACCCAGCCGGTGAGGCCCAGGGCCATGGCCCGGTCCCGGGTATAGGCCCGGAAAAACACCCCTTGCACCCGGCCGCTGACGAGGACCTGGACCCGCGCCAAGTTTGCCATGGCTCGCTCCTTGTAGCCCTGCAGGGCGCATCTTACGCGCCATTCTTGTCTGTAAGACCCACCTTCCGAAGGATTCTCCCCTCAACTCTGTTTCAGCAATTCCTCAAACTCGTCCTCGTTCAAGGTCCTTACCCCCAGGGCATTTGCCCGGGCCAGCTTGCTCCCCGGGTCGGCCCCCACCACTACGTAATCAGTCTTGGCGGAGACCGAGGAACTGACCTTGCCCCCCCGGGATGTCACCTGGGCTTTGGCCTCCTCCCGGGAGAAGCGTTCCAGGCCGCCGGTAAACACAAAGGTCTTGCCGGCCAAGGGCGAAGGCTCAGGTTTTTTCGGAGCTGAGAATTTTATTTCTTTAAGCAGTTCATCAAGAATGTCCTGGTTTTTCTTCCTATTAAAAAATTCTTTAATCCCTTTGGCGACCTGCGGCCCGATTCCTTCGATTTGCAGCAGTTCTTCTTCTTTTGCTTCCCGCAAAGCCTGAAAGGGGTCTTCATAATCCTGGAAGTGCTGGGCCAGGAGCTGGGCCGTGGCCTCCCCTACATAGCGGATGCCCAGGGCATACAGGAAGCGGGCCAGGGAGACGGTTTTGCTCCTCTGGATGGCGGCCACCAGGTTGCCGGCGGACTTTTCGGCAAAACGCTCCAGGGGCACGAGATCCGCCTCGGTGAGGCGATAGAGGTCGGGAATCTCCTTCACCAACCCCTGGTCGATGAGCTGGTCGATGATTTTTTCCCCCAAGCCGTCGATGTCCATGGCGCCTTTGCTGGCAAAATGCAGGATGCTTCGGCGCAGGGCCCCCAGGCAGTCGGGGTTGGGGCAGCGGGTCACCGCTTCGCCGGGAGGGCGCACCAGTTTGGTGCCGCACACCGGACAATGGCTAGGCATCTGGAAGGGCTTGGCGTCCCGGGGGCGTTCTTCCAGGATGACCTTGACTACCTCCGGGATAACATCTCCGGCCCGCTGGATGAGGACCGTATCGCCGACCCGCACGTCTTTGCGGGCCACTTCGTCCTCGTTATGCAGGGTGGCCCGGCTCACCGTGACCCCGCCGACCTCCACCGGCTCCATGACGGCCATGGGGGTGACCGCGCCGGTGCGCCCCACGTTCACCACAATGTCTTTGACCCTGGTGGTGGCCTGGGTGGCCGCAAACTTGTAGGCCAAGGCCCAACGGGGGCTGCGCGCCTTGGTGCCCAAACGTTCCTGGAGAGCCAGGTCGTCAACCTTGACGACTACCCCGTCAATTTCATAGGGGAGGCCATGCCTTCGGTGCTCGAGATCGTGGTGGTACTGGATGGCCGCCTCAATGCCCCGGCGGCGTTCGATCAGTGGGTTAATCCTTAAGCCCCACCCCTTCAGGGCTGTAAGCACCTCCCAGTGGCTCTGAAAAGAACGGCTTACCCGGCCGATGCCGTAGCAAAAGATTTTGAGGGGACGGCTGGCGGTGACAGCCGGGTCCAGTTGGCGCAAAGAACCCGCCGCAGCGTTTCTTGGGTTGGCGAAAGCCGGCTCCCCTCGGGCCTGGCGCTCCTTGTTGAGTTTATGGAATTCGTCCAGATTCATGTAAACTTCGCCCCGCACTTCCAGGAGGTCGGGCACAGGCAGGTCGCGCTCCAAGAGCTGCAAGGGGATGGTATGGATCGTCTTCAGGTTCTGGGTGACATTTTCCCCGCGGTAGCCGTCTCCCCGGGTGGAGCCCATCCGCAGGCGGCCCTTCTCATAGACCAGCTCCACCGCTAATCCGTCCATCTTGGGTTCCACAACATAGTCGATGTCCCCGGTGGTGCGCAAAAATCGCCTGAGGCGCGCCTCAAATTCCCGAGCTTCGGCCTCACTGAAGGCGTTCTCCAGGGAAAGCATGGGCAGGCTGTGGGGCACGGTCTCAAATTTATCGAGGGGCGCCGCTCCCACCCGCTGCGTGGGGGAGTCGGGGGTGACGAGACTAGGATACTCTTCTTCCAGCTGCGTCAGCTCGTTTAAGAGCTTATCGAACTCGGCGTCGGAGATGACCGGGTCATCCAGGATGTAATAGCGGTAATTGTGATAATGGATCTGGTCCCGGAGTTCCTGCACCCGGTTGAGAACTTCCTGAGGGATGTCTTTCTGGCTTGGCATCTCTGGGACTCTCTTCCCGAAAGGCGGCAAAAAATTCCTTTCCTGAGAAAAATGATGCCTTTTTTGGGAAGGGGCGTCAAGGTGGAATCGCACCCTCGGCTATCCAGCAACAGGCGTCATTGAACCCCTAATCTCGGCGCCCTCGGTGGTTCTGCGGCAATTTTTGGGAATACCGGGAGGCAGAGAACACGGTGCCTCAACATGCCCAAGCAGTTGCGTCGTCCGGATAAAATTCTCAGGGGCGGCCTCGCGTCCGCCCCTGGCCTGGGAGGAAAGGAGAAAGGAAAAGGAGTGCTTGTTTACTAAAATCCCCACAGCTTCATGGAGCAGATATTTTTCCCCATTGCCGGTTCACCTCACGTCAACCATATCTCATGCGGTTCTCCCGGCCCAGGACCGCTGCGGCTCTCCGATATCAGGTAGCCGCCCGAATGATGGCCTGGATATGGGCCACGATTTCCAGGATCTTTTCCAGTCTCTCGTTGATCAATCGGATATCATTATAGAGAGGGGAGTCCCCCTGTTGTTCCAGAAGCATCAGGTCCACGATTCCTGTAACGGCCGCCAGGGGCTGGGCCAGTTCATGGAGAGATCGCCGGATATCGTTTAATGCCTGGTTGGGTTCCATACTTTCTAACTCGGCTCAATGGGTCTAAATGTTTAGGTCTAGGCTGGTTATTTTTTCAGAAAAGCAAAAAGCAGACCAATTTGCCGAGTTGCAAACCACAGCCAGAAGATATTTTACAACTATTTCATAGGAACAGTATTAAGGTTTTTGTCGGACAGCGATCAATCCCGGGGCACAGCCAACATACGCTTCACGGCTGCCAGCGCCCGCAGCCGCATATCCTCAGGGATGGTCACCTGGTGGCGTTTTTCCTTGAGTGCGGCGATGATATCGCCCAGGGTAATGCGCTTCATATCGGGGCAGATGAGGTGGGGAGAGGGAGCATAGAAGGATTTTTCCGGATTTTGCCGGCGCAGGGTGTGCAGGATACCCGTTTCCGTGCCGATGATGAACTCCTGGGAGGAAGACTCACGCACGAACTCCAGCATACCGGTGGTGCTGCGGATAACGTCGGCCAGGTCCAGCACCTCGGGCCGGCACTCCGGGTGGGCCAGGAACACCGCCTGGGGGTGGGCGGCCCTGGCCTGAAGGACCTCAGCAGCGGTAAGGGCATCATGAATGTTGCAGCAGCCCGCCCAGGTCAGGACTTCCTTGTCGGTGTGCCGGGCGGTATAGAGGGCCAGGTTTCGATCCGGCACCATCAACACCCTGGGGCCGGCCAGGGAATTGACCACCTTGACGGCGTTGGCCGAAGTGCAGCAGATGTCGCTTTCGGCCTTCACTGCGGCGCTGGAGTTGACATAGGTGACCACCGGCACCCCGGGAAGCTCGCTCTTCCTGGCCCGTAAGGTCTCGGCGGTGATGGTGGCCGCCATGTAACAGCCCACGTCCAGGCGGGGCAGGAGCACGGTTTTGTCCGGACACAAAATGGCCGCGGTCTCGGCCATGAAATGGACCCCCGCAAAGACAATGATTTTGGCCGGGGTCCGGGAGGCCGTGATGGATAAGGCCAGAGAATCACCGGTAAAATCAGCGATGTCCTGAATTTCGGCCGGCTGGTAGTTATGGGCCAAAAGAATGGCGTCCTGCCGGGCCAGCCACTCTCTGACCTCTTGTTGCTGAGAAGTGTAGGTATTTGTTGCCAAAGTCTATACTTTCGAACAACACCGGGGCTTATTACCCAAGGTTACCGGGCCTTGGGGCCTTCCCTGACGATTTGTACTCCCGGCGGCGGGGAAAAAGTAAAAAAATTGAACGGCTGTTTCCCGCCGAGGGTGGTCCGGGTGAAGGCAAAACTGGTTACTTCCCCCAGAGCGTTGCTGAATTCCAGGTTCTCCACCAGGTAGGTCTGGGGATTGATGGTCAGGATAAGGGTTTTCAATTCCGGCTGGGACTGGCGGGGCTCCAACCTGATGACATAGTTGCGGCCGGGGGCCGGGGGAGTCTGCCAGGCCAGGCGAAAATCCTGCTTTACCTCGCCGATACCGGAAAAAAAACGCAGCACCAAATCCGAACGCAGCATCTGCCGCAGGGGATAGACCATGGCGATGGCATCGTCGGGGATATAAATCCACACCTGGCTGCCGTCGGAGATCACCTCTTTTTTCTGGTCCGGCGGGCTTTCGTATTGCCAACGCATGCGGCTGGGTTTCTGAAAATACATGACGCCCGAGGCGTGGTCTCCCACCTTTGCCCCGTGCTGGCGGGTTTCCTGGCGAAACCAGGTCTTGAAGCTTCCCGCCTGTTCATACTTTTCCTGGACTTTGGCCATGATTTCGGCGGGGTCCGGGGCCATTTGCGAAAAGCCCGAAACAGTCCACATCACCAAGGCCAGGCAGAAAGCCACGGCCCGCAGGGCATATGGTTGCACTTTGCACCTCATGTGCAAAATGTATCAGAAATTCTGCGGCTTGCCACCCTTGACACGGAATTTTTCCGCAGAAAGAAACCCGGGCAGTCAGCGGCCATCTGCCCGGGAGATTTTGGCGAACCAAGCCCAACAGTCCTGCAAAAAATTAACTTTTCGGGAAAAGGATAACAAACAAGGGGCAAACCTTTACCCCAGCCCCCGGGAATTCTCCCACTGTTGCCAAAACATCGGGTCATAATATTGGGGACCTTGCGGTGGAGGCGGGGCGGTTGTTGTCCCGGCCGTAGCGCAGGCGCCGATAAACAAAAGGCACCCTAACAGTATCCCGCCCAGGATTTTTTTAACATATGAGACTTCCATAGCGAAGGCTCCTTGAGGTTTTTCCCTTAAGTTAAGAACACCGGGCAGATTCTCAAGGTGAATCGCCGCCCTGATGGAAGAATTTATTTATTTTTTATCGATTAGGTCTTTTCCTCTGGACAATTCAAAATCGAAGATGAGCGGGTGAAGGAGGCTGGGGGCCGGTGGGCATTGTCAGTCGCCCAGTCCGTGTTCAGTGGCCCAAAAGAACCAGAATTCCGGGTCATGTTCCTGCTGTTCCACCGGGGTCATCTCGGACCAGGGCTTGCCTTTCCACCACGGCTTCGAGGAAACAGGCCCGGCTTGCCAAAACGGTTCGGCAGTGGTGGCGCAGCCTGACAGGAGAAACAGGCCGCCCAGCAAAGCCAAAAATATGACCTTCTTCATGGCGCAAGTCCTGGTGATTTTTCCTGAACTGAGCGATTTCATGGAAGGCTTACTTGTAGCCGCAGGCTTAAGCCGGCGCTTTCCATAACCCGATAGGTTTGCGGCGGCCGGCGCAACCGAACGGTTACAAATCGCTCAATTCAGATTTGTATTATTTTTGAAAATCCGATTCTGTTTTTTGTTCCACCAAAAAGACGCAAGCGATGATGAGGGGGGTGGGGAGCCACCGCTTTCTGCCCTCCCCCCAAGGGATGCAGGGATGCGTTTGCAACCCGCAACAATCCCTGCTGTGCTCACCTCACCAGCCGACCCAGTATGGGCCAGGCTTTTTCCGGACCCCAGGTCCCTGCCGGGTAAAATTGCACCAGGGAGGACAGGTCCGGGCAGCCCTCGCAGCCCTCGATGAGGGGGCTGAAGTAAGACCAGCACGCTTCCACGGCATCCTCACGCCAAAACAGCATGTGGTCCCCCTGAATGACATCCATGAGGCTTTTTTCATACGCCTCCAGCACCGGCCCCCGATAATTGGAATAATAGGGAAACTCCATGATTACCTGGCGCAGGCACATGGTGGCGCCGGGGTTTTTGGTTTCAAAGATCAGGGTGATCTTTTCTTCGGGATAAATTCCTAAGATCAGGTGATTCGCCGCGATTTCCCCCAAATGAATGCTCTGGAAAAGGGCATGGGGGACCTCTTTGAAGCGGATGACGATCTGGGTCTGCTTGGCCGCCAGACGCTTGCCTGAAATCAGATAAAAGGGGACGCCCCGCCAGCGCCAGTTGTCGACGTGGACCTGCAGGGCGGCAAAGGTCGGCGTGAGGGAATCGGGGCGGACCTGGGGTTCTTCCCGATAGCCCGGCACCTCCTGATCCCCCACCTTCCCCCGGGTGTACTGCCCCAGGATGAAATCCTCCCCGAACTGGGTGGTGGAGAGGGGCTTCAGGGAACGGAAAACCTTGAGTTCTTCATCCCGAACCCGTTCGGCCTCGAAACGGGAGGGCGGCTCCATGGCGGTGACCGCCAACAAATGCATCATGTGGTTCTGGAACATATCCCGCAGGACGCCGGTTTCTTCATAAAACCCGGCTCGCTGGCCCACCCCCACGGTTTCCGCTGCCAGAATGCCGACGGCATCGATGTAATTGCGGTTCCAGAGAGGTTCGAAGATGGCATTGGCAAAGCGGAACATGATAATGTTCTGCACCGTTTCTTTGGCCATGTAATGGTCGATGCGGAAGATCTGGGTTTCCTGAAAGCTCGCCAGCAGCACCCGGTTCAACTCCCGGGCGGAGGGGAGGTCCCGCCCGAAAGGTTTTTCCACCACCAGGCGGACCCAGCCGTTCTCGCTTTCGGCGGATAGCCCCGAGCGGCCCAGTTCCTGGCTGATCACGGGATACTGGGAGGGTGGCACGGCCAGGTAAAAAACCCGGTTGCCGCAGAGTTGGTGCCGCTTCTCCTGTTCCTCCAGAAAAGCGGCCAGGGTTTGATAATCGGCCGGGTTGCCATACTGCAGCGGCAAATAATACAGGTTGGCCGCGAAGTCCTGCCAGTGGGCCAGGTCCAGCCCGGCCTTCTGCACGGCTTCCGCCATGCGCTTTTGAAATTGTTGGCGGCTGAGGGGGGTGCGGCCGCAGCCCACAATGCAACACGGTGTGGCCAGGCCTCCCCGCAGAGACAGATTATACAGAGCCGGCATGAGCTTGAGGTTGGTGAGATCGCCGGTGGCCCCGAAAATCACCACGGTGCAGGGCTCCAGCCGCTCTTCCGACAGGCAGGCCTCCGGCAGCAGCCCCAGATCAGGGGCCTGACCGGTGACCAGCACGCCGGGGGGACGGTGCGGGTTTTTGTTCATCGCAGTCATTTCCTCTCCATACGCTCCCGCAGGCGGCGGACGTTGCCGGCGATGTCGCCGCCGTCAAAGACGCCGGAGCCCGACACAAAGACATCCACGCCAGCGGCCACCAAGGCATCGATGGTATGCAGGTGGACGCCGCCATCCACCTGGATGAGGACGTCAAGTCCCCGGGAATCGACCATTTCCCGGAGTTTCCTGATCTTGGGGAGGGTGGCGGGGATGAACTTCTGGCCGCTGTAGCCCGGGTTCACGGTCATAAGCAGAATCATGTCCACTTCTTCCAGGATGACATCCAAAGTGGCAAGCGACGTGGCGGGGTTTAGCACCACGGTGGCCCTGGCTTTCAGTTCTTTGATCTGCTGCACCAGCCGCTCCAGGTGGAAAACGGTTTCCACCTGCACTCCGAGCCAGTCGGCCCCGGCCTCCACATATTCCTGGATGTAGAGATGGGGATTGCTGATCATCAGGTGCACGTCCAGGGGAAGTTTGGTGATCTTGCGGACGGCCTTGAGAACCGGCAGGCCGATGGTGAGGTTGGGCACGAAATGGCCGTCCATGACATCAAAGTGGATCCAATCAACCCCGGCGGCTTCGGCTGCCTGGATTTCCTCGGCCAAGCGGCCGAAATCGGCGGAGAGAATGGAGGCGGAAAGTATTTTTTTGGTCTTGGTCATCTCATCCCTGCTCAGCTAAGTTATACTTGGCGACAGAACTACTTACGCCTGCCCGTCTTGGCGCCCCCGGCGTCTCTGCGCTACATCTGTGAAGTCGCAGAGAATAAGAGATTCGGCTGACGTCAAACCCCGTTCAGGCTGGCTCAATCCGCCAGCCAATTGGTATGGAACGTGCCGGGGGAGTCCTCCCGCTCGTAGGTATGGGCCCCGAAGCAGTCCCGCATGGCCTGGATAAGACTGGCGGGCAGACGCCGGCTGCGGTAGGCGTCAAGGTAGGCCAGGGAGGCCATGAGCGCAGGGGCCGGCAGCCCCCAAGCCGCGGCGGCCTTGGCCACCTCCCGCCAGTCTCCCTGGCGGGCTGTTACTTTCCCTCCGACCACCGGGTCAAGCAGGAGGTTGGGGAGGTCCGGCCGGGCCCGGCAGGCAGCCATGACCTCTTCCAGGAGGGCCGCCCTGATGATGCAGCCTCCCCGCCAGAGGCGGACGACCTCTGCCAGGTCAAGATTGTACCCATAGACCTCGGAGGCCCGCCGCAGCAGGGTCAACCCCTGGGCAAAAGTCGTCACCATAGAGGCAAACAGGGCGTTTCCCAATTTTTCGATAAAGCCCTGCCGGTCACCGGGACCGGGGAAAAAGGGCCCCGGCCCGGGCAAGACCCCTGCGGCGGCTTCCCGCTCCTCTTTCAAGGCCGAGAGACGCCGCAGACCCACCGCCACATCAATGGTGGGGATGGGCACTCCCAGGTCCAGGGCCGTCCGCACGGTCCAGAGGCCGGTGCCCTGTTGCTGCGCCACGTCCTTTATCAAATCCACCAGGGGCTGGCCGCTTTCTGGGTCCCGGCGCTTCAGGATATGGGAGGTGATCTCCACCAGGTAGGATTTTACCCGGCCCTGGTTGAAGCCGGCAAAGACCTCGGCCATTTCATCGAAGTTCAGCCCCAGCCCCCGGCGCAACAGGTCATAGACCTCGGCGATGAGCTGCTCCAGGGCATACTCGATGCCGTTGTGCACCATCTTGACGAAGTGGCCGGCGGACCCGGGTCCCAGGTAGGACACGCAGGGCTCGCCGTGGACCCGGGCAGCGGCCGCCAACAGCAAAGCTTCGACCCGCTCATAACCATCCCGACAGCCCCCCGGCATGAAGCTCGGGCCATAGCGGGCCCCCAGTTCCCCCCCGGAGACGCCCAGGCCCAGGAACAGAAGCCCCGCGGCCGCCAAAGACGCATTTCTGCGATCGGTGTCGGTGAAATGAGAGTTGCCGCCATCAATGATCAGATCCCCCGGAGACAACAGGGGAACCAGGGCATTGATGACCGCGTCCACCGGGTCTCCCGCTAAGACCATTATCAGGATGATGCGCGGCTGCCGCAGGCGGTCCCGCAGCTCCGGGAGGCTCATGGCCGGGAAAATACCCGGAACGCCTCCTTCCCCGGCGGCAAAATCCCGGCTTTTGTCCGTGGTGCGGTTGTAGACCGCAATCTTCAGGCCCTGGTCGGCAAAATTTAACGCCAGATTGCGGCCCATGACCCCCAGGCCGATGAGGCCCAGATCACAGGTGGCGGGACCGGCGGCATCCTGGCTGCCCTTCATTTTTAATCCGTCGGTTCCATGCCGGCACGCATAAGGCTCTTTCGGACTTTCTTCATAACACGCTTCACCGTTTCAGAATCTCTTTCACTTTGCTGACAATAGCATCCCGGGAAATGCCCTCGAAGTCCAGAAGCTCCTCGGGGGAGCCGCTCTTGGGCTTTTTCGTCACCGCCAGGCAATAGACCGGCACCGGCACCGTCGCCAGGGCGCTCATCACGGCTTCGCCCAAACCGCCGGCTGGATAGTGGTCCTCCACGGTGATGATGGCCCCCGTACTGCGGGCGGCATCTGCAAGAGTAGCAGCCGCGATGGGCTTGAGGCAATAACAATCGATCACCCGGATGGCAATACCCATTTTCTTCAGGGTTTCGTAAGCCCCCAGGGCCTCAAACAGAGTGATGCCGGCGCTCACCACTGTGGCCTTATCCTGGCCGCTGTGCCGCAGCACCTTACAGCCGCCCAAAGGGAACTCTTCGTCCGGACCATACAGAATGGGGGTGGCCTCTCTGGTGGTGCGCATATACATGAGGCCCCGGTGTTTCACCATCTCTTCCACCAGGCGCTCGGTGGCCACGGCGTCCGCGGGATAAAGCACCACACTGTCTCCCAGGGCGCGAAACATGGCCAGGTCCTCCAGGCCCATCTGGGAAGGACCGTCATAGCCGATGGACACACCGGCGTGGGAGCCCACGAACTTGAGATTGGGGTCGGAATACTGGGCCATACGGATCTGGTCGAAGGCCCGGGACAGGAAGGCAGCAAACGTGGAGACAAAAGGGATTTTGCCCCGGGTGGCCAGGCCCAGCCCGACGTCCGCCATGTTTTGCTCGGCGATATACATCTCGAAAAAACGGTCCGGGCAGGCCTTGGCAAAAATTTCCGCCATGGTGGAGTTGCTCACTTCGCCGTCAATGCTGACAATTTTCTGATTGCCGGGCCCCAGGCGGGCCAAGGCGTTGCCGTAGGCCTTGCGGGTGGCGATTTTCTTGTCAGGAGGATAGTCGAAAGGAGCCACCGGGACGGAGCGCGGCTCTTCCGGGGCCTTTTCCTCAGGCCTGGCCAGTTCCCCCCGGATGCTGAGGTCTATTTCACCCAGTTCCCCCAGGGCCCGGTCACATTCCTGCTGATTCAGGGTCTTGCCGTGCCAGCCGTTTTTATCTTCGAGGAAGGACACGCCTTTCCCTTTGATGGTCCTGGCAATGACCATCACCGGCCGTCCCCTGACCGTCAGGGCCTTTTCATAGGCTGCATGTATTTCCTTTAATGAGTGGCCGTCCTCCACCGGGATGGCCTCCCAGCCAAAGGCCGACACCCGCTTGACGTAGGCGGAGAGATCATGCCCGTACATGGTTTCCCCCCGCTGGCCCAGGCGGTTGATGTCCGCCACGGCCACCAGGTTGTCCAGCTTGTAGTGGGCGGCCAGCTCCAGGGCCTCCCAGACCGAGCCTTCCGCCATTTCGCTGTCGCCCAGGAGGACGTAGGTGCGGTAAGGCAGCATGTCCAGGTACTTGGCATTCAAGGCAATTCCCACGCCCACGGAAAGGCCCTGGCCCAGAGAACCGGTGGCGGCCTCCACGTAAGGGAAGACCACGGTAGGGTGCCCCTCCAGCGGGCTGCCGAATTTGCGGTAATTGGCCTCGAAAAAGTCGCCTTTGAGTTTATCGGCGGCGACCCAGAGGGCATAAAACAAGGGGGTGGCGTGGCCTTTGGAAAAAATGAGACGGTCATTATTGGGGAACTTGGGCCGATCAGCGTCATAGCGAAAAATCCCCCCGAACAGGAGTGCGGTCATGAGTTCCACGGCCGACAACGACGAGGTGGGGTGGCCGGAGCCGGCGTTGGTGGTGGCGGTCAGGATGTAATGACGCATCAGGGCGGTAAGTTTTTCCAGCCGGGGAAAATCAGGAGCGTTTGGCATGGGGCAAATCCTCCGGAATTGGTTAGGGATGCACTTCAGGAGTTAAGCTGTTGGCAGGCTTCAGGCTTATTATAATGTCGCTTCCCGGCGAATCAAGGCGGTCGGGAATTTTACCGCCATTTGGCTCGGGATGGGTCAGGATTCCGGGGGAACGATTCGGTTTGACTGTGTCTCCCTCAGGGAATTTTGGTTCCTCCAGGGGTTTGGCTCTGGGGCTGGCTGTGGGTTCTGGTAAGAGTATGGCTATTCTTGTTGGCGGGTGACGGACGTTCGACCTGATCCGGTTTTTTCCAGACTGATTGATCCCCCGAAGCAGACTGAGATTTTTTGGTCAGGCCTGAGTGGGCCACACCCCCCCCCATGCCGCTTCCGACGCCCTGGTTGTTGCTATCCAGCAACCCTCCTTTCTGGGGTTGGGCCACAACAGGGACAGACCAGACAAGAGCGGCAGCCAGAAATAATCCCGATACGGCCGTCAGCCAGGCTCTCTTTGGCATCATAACCTCCTTTTGCATTCGGCCTAAAGGATACCATGAAACCAGGACAGGGTCCACGGTTCTGCTCTTTCAGCTCCTGCAAAATTTGCTGCTGTTTCTTGCTCTGTCAAGAAACTTATCTGATTATGTCTTGTGCTCTGCAAAAGACATAATCGAACTTTTCGCGGGTGAGGGGGCTCAGGGCCGGTAAGCCCTTACCCCTTCCCCCAATCCCTTGATGGGGGGTTAAATTGGGCCGCAAAGTCGGGCCAGCAGCGGGCCTTTCCGGCCTCAGCAAAGGGTTGGAAGGGGGGTGTAAGGGGAGGGCAGGGAGCCCCGTCACCTGGCCCTCCCCCCCCCTTGAAAGGCTTTACTTTCTTTGCAGAGCAAAGGGCATAATCGGATGACCAAAAACCCCCGCCAGGGGAGCCCGGGCGGGGGCGAAGCAGGGGGAATAAGTGGTTAATTGCCGCTTTGCGGAGCGGGGGGTTGGGTTTGGGGTTGCGGGTTGGCCGGAGTCTGAACCGCGTTGTTGTTCCAGCGGGCCCGGTATCTGCCCCGATTCTGCCTGCCGTAGCCAGAGCCAGGACCGGCCTGCGGGTTATTGTAAACTCCACACAAGCCTTGACCGCCACCGGCGCATCCAGGGCCGTAGCCCGGGCCGTAAAGGCCTCGACCCATCCCGGCTTGCCCGCCGCCATATGGCTGCGCGCAAACGGGGACGGCCCAGATAAGGGCGGCTGCCAGAAAAAGGCCCACCATTGTCATAAGCCAGCTGCTTTTTTGCATTGTAAGCTCCTCGTTTGTTCTCGGTATCCGTGGTCATGCGTTATATCTCGATAAGGGAAAGCTTATTTCACACCGGGAGACCCCATGGGTGCAGAGGGACCGGGATGGGGGCCGTTGCCCCGCCAACGTCTCATCATCATCCCCCTGCCCCGGCCTCGTTCCGGGCTGGGACCACAACACTGCGGCAAACGCTTCTCCAGTTGTGTTATGAGCACCTGCCTTTGGTCGGGCCGGAGATTTTTCTGAATGTCCATGAGGTGATGCACTTTTTCTTCTTCCAGTTGCAGTTGCAGGTTGTTAATTTCCTTGATTTTGGCTTCCACCGCCGGCCACTCGGGCAGATTTTCCTGCTTGATGAGGGCGAACAGTTCCTGACGCTGCAGCAGCAGGTTTTGTTCCAGCCCCCGAACCTTACGCCAGTGTTCGGGCGCCATGGCTTTCAAAGTCTGGCGCTGTTGCGGGTCGAGATTCAGTTCCTGCAGGAGATGGCGAAAGGGCATGGGTGCCGCCTCCGGCGGGGGAGGAGCCCCCGGCGGGCCTTGCCAGTGCAGGTAGGCAAAGGTGCCGATCGCTCCGGCATTTAAGGCCAGAGAAAAAATCAACAGGTACAGAAGCCAGTTCCGATTCACGCGCTGCCATCCTCCTCTCCCTGGTAAGAGAAGGCCCCGCCCACGGAACCCTGGGGATAGTCCTGGAAAATTTCCAGGGAGGCCACATCATTGGTGATGCCGTTGGCGGAGGCTGGCCATGGATAGAGGCGGCCGGTGAGGGAACTCCCCAGGAAGATCCCCAGGGCCAGGCAAACCGCCAAGGCCAGGGACTGGAGCCAGGGCGAGGCGGCAGGCCGGGAAAGCCGCCGCTTTACCTTGTCCGCCAGACTTCGGGGCACAGGGACTTCCAGACCCGCCAAGGCGGCGTCGAGGCGTTCCATGGCCTCAAGTTCCGCCCGGCAGGCCGGGCACCCGGCCACATGATCAGCCAGCCGCTGATGCAGTCCCTCCGGGACTTCGCCATCCAGCCAAGCTGACAGATGTTCCTGTACCTCACCGCACTTCATAACACTTTCCCTTTTATTGATAAGAACAACATTTGGACCATGGTTCGGCGCGGCCAATTTGATAGTATGAAAAAATTTTTACCCCTCTCCCAATCTGTAGTTGCCGGGATGACAGGGCTTTCGTTCCGGTTCTTCCGGCCCAGAAGCCGCCCGCCGCCTTGAAAAAAACTGTCAGGCCTTTCTTTTCGATAAAAGAAGATTACTTTATACCTGATCGACGATTTTAACCAAATCAGCCAGGGATTGCAGGTTGCCTGCGGCGGAGGCTGAGCCCGATGGGGCTCTTCCCTGGTTCTCCTGACCACGTTAGCCCGTTTGCTGCGGTGCCAGGAAAAATCCAACAAACCTCAGGAGGAAAACCCCCCATGATGTCCCAAATTCCCATCATTCTCAGCAAGGTGCGGCAAGCTGATGTTGACAAGGAAATTCTCCGGGCCGCCATCATCGCCGAACTGGATGCCGTCAACATGTACGAGCAGATGGCCAACATGACCGACAACGCTCACATCAAGACCGTGCTCCTGGATATTGCCAAAGAAGAAAAGACCCATGTCGGCGAATTCCAGGAAATGCTCCTGCGCCTCGACGCCCAGCAAAAAGAAGAGCTGGCCCACGGCCGGGAAGAAGTGGAAGAGCTCGTCGGCAAGCCCTAGCGCAGCTTGACGATAATAAATAAGCCTTATAACCACTTGCAAAACCCACCTCCTCTGCGTAGGCTGCGCCTCTGCGGTGACTTTCTTTAACCGCAGAGACGCACAGCGGCAGAGGAAAGATGACGCCTTAAGGAAAAAGAATTTCTGTTCCTTTCCTTGCCGTCAGGCAAAATATTCCGCCAGCGCTTTCCGCAGGTACTGCCGGGCCCGCTTGATGAGGCCGTCCACTGCGCCGGGAGTGGTTTCCATGATCTCCGCAATTTCCTGGTAGGAAAGATCGCCGAAGCGTTTCAGGACCAGGGCGCGGCGCTGGTTTTCCGGCAGGGTTGCCAGTAATTCCTCCAGCCGGTGGGCCAAGTCGGACTCTTCCAGGGCTTCCAGGGGATTGGCAGTCCGGGAGGGCAGTTGTGGCGCCCGTTCTTCGTCGTCCAGGGAATCCTGGGGCACCCGCTCCCGGAGGCGGTTTAAGCAGTGGTTGGCGGTGATGCGGTTCAGCCAGGCCTTCACCGTGCTGAAAGGCTGAAAGCGGCCGGCGTTTTCATAGGCCTTAAGAAAGACCTCCTGCAGGGCGTCTTCGGTCTCCTGGGGGTCCTTCAGAAGGCGGTAAGCCAACTGATAGAGGCGCCGCTCGTGCCGGCGGATGAGTTCTTCCAGGGCAGCCTGCTCTCCTTTGGCGAGGCGCTTGAGGAGAGCATAGTCGATGTCGGTAGGAGTGGCGCTCAAAACAAGGCGATGAAAACCTGCTGCCGCTGTTGGTGTTGCCGCAGGAAACTATCTTCACACAGCTTCTTGCCGCCAAGCTGCCGGCATTCCCCGGCATCCATGCTGCTGCCGCAACGATCACATTCCATGGTGAACTCCCTGAATGTAACCACCAGCCTGGGGGAGGGGCCGGGGGATTGAACCTTGCTCCCTTCCCCGGCCCCTGAACGCCTGGCTTTGGCCAGAGAGATATTCCAGCAACCGCTCAGGCCCGTTACTCTGCAGAGAAGGATGATTTTTACGCGGAGGGCAAGCCAGGGAAGCACGGGCGTTTTTTTTCAACCCGTCCTCCCGGTCCTGTCCCCCTCACCCGCCCAGCTTCGTTTCTGGATGGTGCAGAGCAAGAGACAGAAGCGATTACAGAATATATTCCCCTTGCATATCCAGGATGAATTCGTTGGGCTTGCCTGAGGCTTTGACCTCAAAGGTGCCGCTCCCCTGGAGATTGGCCAGCTTGCCGATGCCCTGGTACACCTTCCAGGTGCCCGTGGTGACGCCCTCTTTGCGCATCCCTTCGAAGCGGGAGAACACCGCGCCTTGTTCATAATGGGTGACGGCATACCCCTGCATGGGACCTTCTCCCTTGGTGCGGTCGTGAAACCCCACGCTGCGCCGGGAGACAAATTTGCCGGCCTCTCCGGGGGTGTAATTGACGGGTTCCCCTTCCATTTCGGTAAGCATCAGGGAATGGTCGGGCGTGTCGCCGACATAGAGCATTTCCCGCCGGGTCACAAAAATCTTAAAAGTGGCTTTCCGGTGCATGACAACCCCTTTTCTGGTGAATCCCTGCGCCCTCAGCGCCTCTGGCTGACATTTTTATCCCGCAGAGGCGCAGAGAACACCGGGTGGTTGAGGAAAACTTCGCGGGTTCGGGCCTGATACGCTCCCGAAACCAGCAAGCCGCCAGCCTTGTTTCCATTTCTTAATATTAGATATCTAATTCATTCAGTTCAAGGACGTTGTTCTGGATAAATTCCCGCCGGGGCTCCACCTTGTCCCCCATCAGGATGGTGAAAATGTCATCGGCCTGGGAAGCGTCGATGATATTCACCTTGAGCAGCGTGCGGGTTTCCGGGTCCATGGTGGTCTCCCAGAGCTGCTCCGGGTTCATTTCGCCAAGCCCTTTGAAACGCTGCACCGTCAGGCCCTTTTGCCCTTCCTCCAGGATTATGTTCACCAGGTCTTCAGGGGTGGTGATGTCCCAAGTGCGGTTTTTTCCCTCCAGAATATGGGGCGGGTTTTTAAAATGCATCAGTTCCCGGTCGAGCTTCACCAACGTCTTGAAATCGCTGCCCCCCAACAGGTCCCAATCCAGGCGGATGGGGTTGGCCCCGTTTTTTTTGTGCCGGATCAGCAGGGCCAGGGTTTGATGCTCTTCGTCGGGCTCGGTCCAGGCAGTCCAACGCCCGGTGGCTTCAAGGTTTTCGGCCAGCACCCGGAGACGCTCCTCATCCTGCAGAAGCTGGCGGTCTGTCAGGTTCTTATCCAGGACAATGCGCACAACTTCCCGGGGCAACCCCCGCTTTTCAAAGCGCCCCAGATATTCCTGGTAATTGTTGATGAGCTGCAAGGTGTCGGCCAGCTCTTTACTTTCCAGCGAGGCGCCGGAAGAAAGCTGCAGGCGCTTTTTCTCTGCGCCCCTCTGGATGAGGTATTGCTTGAATTCCTGGTCATCTTTCAGGTAAATCTTTTCGCTGCCCCGGGTGATGCGGTACAGGGGGGGCTGGGCGATATAGAGGTAGCCTCCCTCGATAAGATGGCGCATTTGTCGGTAGAAAAAAGTGAGCAGCAGAGTCCGGATGTGGGAGCCGTCCACGTCTGCGTCCGTCATGATGATGACCCGGTGGTAGCGCAGGTCCTCGGAAGTGGGGTTGTCCTTGGAAAGATCAGAACCCAGCGACGAAATCAGCGTGCGGATTTCCGAGTTCTCCAGCATCTTCTCGAAGCGGGCCTTTTCCACATTGATGATTTTTCCCTTGAGCGGCAGGATGGCCTGGAAGCGCCGGTCCCGGGCCTGTTTGGCGGAGCCGCCGGCGGAGTCGCCCTCCACCAGGTAGATCTCCCGGTTGGCCGGGTCCCGCTCCTGGCAGTCGGCGAGCTTGCCGGGCAGCGTCATGTCCCCCAGCGCCCCTTTTTTGCGGACCAGGTCCCGGGCCCGGCGGGCCGCTTCCCGGGCCCGAGCCGCATCCAACAGCTTGCTCAGGATGGTCCGGGCTATCTGGGGGTTTTCCCCCAAATAGGTCAGGAGATGCTCATACACCAGGACCTCCACCAGACTCTTGACTTCGCTGTTGCCCAGCTTGGTCTTGGTCTGGCCCTCGAACTGGGGATGGGGCAGCTTCACGCTCACCACCGCGGTGAGGCCTTCCCGCACGTCCTCCCCCTGGAGATTGTTGCCCTTGAAATTCTTGGCCAGGTCGCTGGTGGACAGATACTGGTTAATGGCCCGGGTGAGCGCGGCCTTGAAACCTGACAGGTGCGAGCCCCCTTCCTTGGTGTTGATGTTGTTGGCGTAGGTGTAAATCTGCTCTGTATAAGAGTCGTTGTACTGGCAGGCGATCTCCACGTGGGTGCCGTTTTTGTCGCCAGAGAGGTACACCGGCTCCGGGTGGATGGGGGTCTTGGCGCGGTTTAAGTATTTGACATAGGAGACAATGCCGCCTTCATAGAGAAAGCTGTCCTTCTCGCCGGTGCGCTCGTCTTCCAGACTGATGCGCACGCCGCCGTTCAGAAACGACAACTCCCTCAGGCGTTGGGCCAGGATATCATAGTTGAATTCGATGTAAGGGAAGATGAGGTGGTCCGGCAAAAAAGTCACCTTGGTGCCCCGGCGCTTGGTTTCACCGGTGATGGTCAGCGGCGTCACGGTCTTGCCCCGTTCGTAGCGCTGGTGATATACCTTGCCGTCCCGGCGGATTTCCACCTCCAGGTACTCGGAGACGCCGTTGACCACCGACACCCCCACCCCGTGCAGGCCGCCGGAGACCTTGTAGGCGCCGGAGTCGAACTTGCCGCCGGCATGGAGGCGGGTCATGACCACTTCCACGGCGGGCAGGCCTTCGGTGGGGTGCATATCCACAGGGATGCCCCGGCCGTTGTCCTCCACGGTGACGCTCTGGTCCGGGTGAATCTTCACCTTGATTTCCGTGCAATGCCCGGCCATGGCCTCGTCAATGGCGTTGTCCACCACTTCATAGACCAGATGGTGCAGGCCCTCGGTGCCGGTGTTGCCGATATACATGGCGGGGCGCTCCCGCACCCCTTCCAGATCTTTGAGGACCTGAATCTGCTCGGCGCCGTATTCTCCGCTAACCGTGGCAGTTACGGCCTCAAGCTCCGCAGATACCTCGCCGCGAACCTCTGGGTTTTCTGGAATGGTTTTGGCTTCTTCCAAAGCTTTTCTCCTGTTATCCGGAAAAATCCCGCGGGTTGTTGGTTGTCAGCCAAGGGGAAAAATACCTTCTTTTATGCATAATCATCTGATACTCTTTCAAAATTACTTGCTGCTCCCTTCGTTCAGGATGCCCAAAACTTCGGTTTTCTTGCAAACACGCCATTTTTCCCTTGCTTCACCGCTTATTACAAACTCATGGGCATAATAATGGCGAAATAATTCGGGTCATTGGCCGGCGAAAGTTTGCTGGGCCGGTCCTTGTCGTTCAATTCCACCAACACCGTCTCCCCGGACATGGCGCTCAGGGGTTCCAGAAAAT
>Ga0078972_1003432_pt1 | contig 47541 bp, 35 predicted proteins | sample YelNatPaOPGAMG01_FD_67568 | JGI IMG/M metagenome (GOLD analysis project Ga0078972, IMG submission 67568) | Hot spring thermophilic microbial communities from Obsidian Pool, Yellowstone National Park, USA - OP-RAMG-01 (SPADES assembly) (version 2) | ecosystem: Environmental > Aquatic > Thermal... | reverse complement strand
ACGGAGGAGCAAATGGAAAGGAGAGCGAAAGTTCGTGGACTACTCGCATTATTAAGTACAACCGACGATGGCAAGAAACGGATGGAGTTTGTGAACCGAGACATTAATGCCGCTATCAATACAAGGAGATGTGCGGTGCTGGAGAACAGACTTCCAGAGTTGACGAGATAGAATTTTGTTGGACAACCTCTCAAAGTAGAACTATATGAGAAAAAGTTGAAACCAGTCGTGGGTGGCCGGTCGAGAACGGCGGCGAGGCGTCTGCCCGTCAGCAGGAGATGGTTTGTCCAAGACGCGTTCGTCGTCACTACAATACCACTCACGGCAGTGTTTTTCTTCTGCAAGGCGTTTGGTGTCGTTTCGTGGCGTTGCGGCGTTCCCAAGTACCCATCGAACGTCATGTTTATCTCATCACTCAAACCTCTTTCTTTTTCGAAAGATTCTTCATATGCTTTCCTTTCGTCTTCGAAGAAATTAACTGCAGTGGAAACGAGGCAGCGTTCCAGTGCTCCGTACCCTTCGGCGGGCACTGCAGCACTGTCAGTCTTCATGCGTCAACGGCGTGACTTGCGGGAAGAGAAGCGGCTGCGCAACTTGGAATATGCGCGTTTGCACCGGAAACGTGTTCCTCGTGGTCCACCCGGCAGACGTGTTAACCTGAGCGGAAACGCAGCAGCTAGTGCGGCGGAACGAGAGTCTGTCTACAGTCTCTACTTTACGATGATGAACGCAAAGCAACACAGTCGTCCAGGGAAACGAGACAGACAGCAACAGAAACAGGCGAATGATGGCGCTGGTGCGAGCGGGCTAGACGAGCAGTAGTCGGGCGCGACAGGCTTGACACTTGACGCGGGACACCGCTGCGCAGCCACGGGTTGTGAAGGCGGCAGAGCGAATAGCTGGGCGCTGGATCCGGTTTGGCAGTGTAGCCGCACGCGGTCTAAGTGCGGTGTGGATGTGTCGCGGTGTTGCAAATGGCAGTGGAACTACATGCAGTGAAGCGCGTTTCGCGCACGCACATTCATGGACGACGTGTAAACGAGCGGCACGATACAGTAGGTCCGGAACGAGCACGCCACTCCTATATTCGAGCGTCTACGCGCTAGTTTGCCTCGCGATAGGAACGATTCTGGACCAGAGTTCAGTGCAGCGCTCACTGTTGCAGGTTGTGCGCCAACGAACGGTCAGAACTGGTAACATGGCTTACTCGAGAGGTACGGTAGCTACCATGATTCGCACGATTGTCGACGGTACTCGCATTTTGCGAGATGCTCGCTGCTGATGCTTCGACTGTGCATGCCCCCGAAGAACGCGTAACGTGCACAATGCCTTGATACCCGAACGTCACCAGCTGCTCGGACATCTTGTGCCGTCCCGCGGCATCCGAATCTCTTCTGTGAACTGCTGCTGCTGCTGCTGCTGCTGCTGCTGCTGCTGCTGCTGCTGCTGCTGGCCGTGAATATTGCATTCACAAAGTATGCTGTCAGCCGATGCTATGCCGTCTGGTGGTGTGCTGCTCGGGCTCATCACGTAGCTGTCACATGCAGCATATCCAGCTTTAGCGATTACGGCGCAACGGCTTCTCTACGGCAAAGCAGGGCCAGTACTTCCCGTGGTGTGAGCATGCAAGAACCACCAGCAACTGCGACACGACCGGTGCGTTGCGCGAAACGGTATACATCTCGGGCCTCGCTGGGCATGATACCCCCGGCTACGTACACGATCAGCGTCGGTTCGCAAGTCGCGCCAGCAAGTGCGCCGTTTCCGCTCTGACCTGCGGCGTGCAACGGAGTCTGCGACACCACTGGAGACGGCTTCAGTCCAGAGGGCGCCCCAGAACGTGGTGTTACCGGTGAGGTATACTTGGGACTCGGAGCCGCACCAAGATCCGTTGCGAGCGGATACGCACACTCGGGCCGGAAGACGTTCTCCGCGAACTGACGTAGGATCACTGCCAGACGGTTGTTGTAGCGGCAGAGCTCAAAGTCATCGCTAGCCTCGTCAGCGCTGCCCTCATCGCCGGGCCCACGAGTGGATAGGTTGCTCCAACTGTCGCGGCGTGTTCGAGAACGCGAACGCGAACGAGAGCGCTCTCGTCGTTCACGCCGTTCCGCTCGGCTCTTGCGCATCTCTGTACCAAGTGCGACACTGAGATAGTCCCAGACAGTCCGCAAGGCGATATCAGCCCGAATGCTTGCGGGCGCACGCCTTGCGTCGCCCACACCACCATCAATGAAATCGTTGGTAAAGGAGCTCGGAATCGTGTAACCGCGCAGAACTTCCAGGAGACGCTCGAGATCACCGGCTCCAACGTCCTGAGTCACCAGATAGAGCAGCGCGACGCGTAGCTTGTCCATAACGCGAACGTTCGGATGCTCGGCAACAGCAAGTGCTCGTCTCAGTGCATGACGGAAGCGTCGGCCTCGACTCGTTCGACAACAGGCCAGATCCTGCTCCATGGCAGCGACACGGTCCAGAGACCAGTCGGAGAAGCGTGTCAACAGAACCTCTATAAGCGCGAAATGTGCTAGGAACGTATCGAGTGCCTCTTGGGCGGTCGCGCACGCCGCCCTTGCCTGCGGGATCCGGTACCATTCGGGACGCTGTGCCGATTCGGCGTCCAGGTTTCGCCTCTGGGGTTGACGTATGACTGCCGCAACGCCAGGCTCCGCGTCCAGATAAGCGTCAAAGGTCGCGGAAAGCGCATCGACCGCATCCGCAATATGCCGATGTCGCACTTCACGCCAGATCGCATCCAGCTCCTCGTCGAGATCGACTTCCGCAGCGCTGATCGGTTCGTGGAGATCCCATTCCAGCCCGATTTCAGTCAAGGGAATGCGGACGCGAGCGCAGGCATTTTGCGATCCCTCGCAGAGGTCCATCGCCATTGCAGCGTAGTGAAAGTCGTGCATGAACAGCGTCGCCAGATCCACCGTTCGATCGCAAATCAGAACGTCTACAGGTCCGGGGCGTTTCCCCGGAGCCAGCTCCGCCAAACGGCTTGTCAGTGCAGGGCCTGTTTCGGTTTTCGAGACGGAGGCCTCGGCAGCCTGGGCGGCGTGCGGCATGTTTGATGCCCATCGACGCCGCAGCTCGTGCGCAAGCAACTGGGCGAGTTGTTCGGCTGGCGCCGCGCCGCCGACAAGGCTTTCGCTCGCGAGTCTCGAGGCGGGGTCTTCGGTCCCGGCGCCACGGACAAAATACACATTTCCGAGCCAGGGCGATCCGTCCTCGACACCAGCCATTACCTCGCAAACCGAGGCAAGTTGTTGCGCTTCGATGGCAAGGCAACGCTCCTGGCGGAGACGCTCCGTTTTGCTGCGTGAAGCGGGAAAGAGATCGATCAGTGCACTCGGGTGGCAAAAGTGAAAAAGTCCCTCCTCTATTGCTACATAATCCAAACGAATTTCCATGAAGCACCCCAGTCGCTGAAGCAGTGACGTGTGTGCCAGCTGTTGACGCACAAGGCCGAGTGCCTCATCGGGGAGATGTCCGCTGATGAGGACGGCATCTTGAATGGAGTCCGCTCCTTCGGACAGTCTGGCCTTTGCAGTGGTTTCCAGATGCAAGGCCATCGCTTCCACGGATGCTGGCACTGAGGTCACGAAATAGATGTGCGGCTTGATGGCATCACCTCGGTGCGCGTTCCGGCTCGCATCGGTACAAGTGAACGTCATCACAGATGCTGCAGTTGTTGCTGGTGTCGAGCCGTTTCGTCCGACTGGCGATTTCCGATCGTTCAGTACCTGAACGGTATCAATGCCCAGCTGTCGAAGCTGCTGCAACCGGCACAGACTTGTCACGATAGATAAGGTTACCATGTCTAGCACAAGTACCATTCCAGTAGAATCTGAGGACGCAGCCGCTGACGCCTGTTCAGGGCTTACAGCAGCGGGTATCGCGCCCCCGGACCCTCGATAGCGCTGATCGAGACCCACGGTCGTGCGTCGACGAACACTGGTGCTTCGACGACGTCGCTGGCTCGAGACAGCACGCGTGACTCTAGCGCTGGTGCGGGAGCGCGCGTCCTCCTCCAACGCGATCGCATCTGCGGCTCCCGGTGCATCCTCAAGAGGCTCCGCACAAGTCTCGACATGTATATTCGAGACTGACAAGGCCATTCGGGCTTTTCGAATGCCATCGATGAAACGCATGCGAGTCAGTTGCCGCAGCATGAGGCCTGCAATAGGGTGCGAAGCTTCCCCAGAACCATTCCAATTGAAAAGGGTCGTTATCACGCGTTCGGAAGGATCCGGTGTCCCGGCGGCTGGCCACGTGCCGGGTAAAGGCATCGAGGGTGGAACCAGCTGCATGTCGGGCCCTGCGTCTGCCTGCTGTGCGTGACTTGCGCGCGAGCTCCGCTTCGCGGCGCCCTCTGACCCCCGGTACGCCTTCCCTCGTTCGATGACGGGTCCGTGCGAGATATCTCCACCTTTGCCATAGACATCCGACACGTGCGCTTCAACGAAAGGGCGTGCCCCGCCAATTTTCTGCTCGATGGCGATACGCGCCTGCTCGAGATCGCCGTCCACAGCGCGGACTTGTTTCCGTAGCCACTGCTTCCGTGCCCATGGATACTCGTCTTCCAGCTGCTTAACAACGTGCTTCAAATGGCGTTCCGCTGGGTCACCCGCTGACCAAGAGCATACGTTACCCATTTAGACGCTGGAGAGCGAGGGAACGGCCAACAGAGCGCGAAGAGCAAATACAACTACCTATAGAAGGAGAAACTGCTCGAAGTGTTCAGGCGTGCTTCCACAGGTACCAGCCAGAACAAACCCGCCCACGCGTAGTCCAGCGCCTGCCCAGCGATTCCTCTTGATGCAAAAGCTTCGAGGTTCGCTTTCCCAGACTCGGTGCGAAAGGCTATTACGGTGTTGCGAGCGTTCCGTGTTGCGACCTGCAGCCGGCTCGTGTGCAAGGGACACGCTGACGCAGAGAAATACTGGCTTCAGCCACGTCGCCCAGCAGAATAGCCTATCGAGCAAACTCGGGTTCCTTGCTGCTGGCTACGCGCGCACACAAACAAAAGCAAACACACTGCCTGACGCTGTGAAGAACTAGAGCGTTCGCCGGCAAACGCTGTTGGAGCAGCGTCGACGCTCCGCCGATGCGTGTTCGCGGGACGGACACGTCACCACCGCACGCAGGCACGCACAACGCTGCGTCACGGGCAATCCGTGCATGGAGGCAAATTTGGTGCCCGTCCGATGCACACGTTTCCGCATCGCCACGCTACTTGCCTATCCAATGCAAGAAAAAGAGCACGAAATGTGCGCTTTACCCTTGCCTTGGGCTTACTTTCCGGACTCTGGTTCAGATGTTCGGCATCGTCAACCGACGTGTAGTCATAAGAGATAGAGGATACATACGTAGATATAGGATTATAGGTCGCTCATTCGGTGAGGCGCTCTCGACGCCTCGCCCGTGGTGGCACCCATCACGTCCCCGGAATCAAGATGATTTGTGAAACCTTCAAAACGGTTTCAGAATCCAAGGTAATCATTACCCAACGAATTCATACACGCTCCCACTGTTTTTCTCCTTTCTCCGGGGGTAGTGCGCTCAAATAACGCATTCTTGAAGGTCTCCCGATTTCTTGTTTCACGACAAGTCGTGGGCGCAGCAATTCGCGCCGCTGTTCTATGGACGTGAAAGAAAATGCGACATGCTGCCTTGACGACTTGTTCACAAGCTCAGATCGAGATTTCATGGAACATGTCACGTCAAATAATCGATTTCGCTCGAAGGTCAAGTCGTCTTTTCTTGATGGCTGTCGATGAGACAATAGTCGACAGTTTCATGGTACCGCATGAGAGATATGCTCCAAGAAGCGCCCGTCTTTTCTCATTGCATGAATAAGGATCTTTAACTCGGTCGTCAGTCCTCGCAGCGAAAGCATCTAATGTGCCGTACGTCACCTGTTTGCGCAAAGGGAGCGTAAACGGATCAAAATATCGTACCTTGGGTACCAGCCTGGGTGTCCGCATCCGATGCTTATGTCATCGTGGGCAGCACCGCGTTCCACAAATCCTTTCTCAAAGGAAACAGCGTTTGCTTGCGCGGGTAGCGGACAGCGTGCTCGTCGACAGGATCGCACAGAAATGGCCCGCGATGGTCGTGTCACGACAGCCGGCGGCGCTGAAGTAAAGGAGGGTATCAGCGCGAACCTTCTTTCACCGCGAAGGTCATGCATCGAGCGATGAAGAGAGCGTTCACGCACCACAGAGCATCCCTCGGAGGAGGAGATCTGGTGGACACAAGAAAACAAGCCGGAAAACTGCCAATGGTCACCGCTGCAAATGGCGCACCGAGGCTGTATACAAAGAAGATGAAAATGACAAGCAAATCGTAGATCCCAATTTTCGCATGTAAGCGAAATAGATCAACAGCGGCCGGAAGCTGCAAACTGGGACTGTAGCACTTTCATCAGCATGCATCGACTATTGGAAACGGAGCTTCGGGAAAGGAAATTCCAGCGTCATGAAAGCCGGAGCTAAGAGAGGCGAAGGGGAATTAGTAGCAGAACAAGCCTGAAAAGGCTGGTGCAGACGACAATGGGAAGAGACCCAAATTTTAGAGTCTTAGCCCCAGTTGGGTACGTGCACCCGTTCCATTCTAGTCTGCCACGGGTTTATCCGCATCCGAACACCGATCGTCGTGAATCGTGCGGCTTCTGCACCGGCGCCGTAGGCGTCGTAGCGGTCGCTCAGGGCAGGCGCGGTGCCTGGGGCATCGCCCGAACTGATATAGGTCTCCAAAGGAAAGCGTCAGTGGCAGGAGGCTGGCGGAGTTTCGAAGAACGCCACTGGTTGATGGACGCTTTTCCAGATGCCGATCTTCATCAAACAATCGGGGATCTCTGGTTCAATTCTACGATCCTCCACCTCCGAATCTATGCATCCGCGCGTACGCGTCACTGATTTGTCGATGGCGAGCACGTACCCATCAGCTTCTGGGTACACATATCGCCAACACATCATGAGGTATGCGTCACTGTTCGGGCACTGGGCCCCGGACAGGCTCACGACAGACGGTGCCTGAAGCACCGCATTGTGGACCCTGGTGCCTACACCCTCGAAGGGATAACGCCGCTGTCCTGTATCTGTACAGCGCGTCCGGTATTGCGGCAAGCGTCAGAGGCACGCTCGTAGCCGCGGCATCGCTCGATCGAACGAGCAGTTGTTGCATACGGACATGCTGCTTCGGTGAGCGCAGAGCATGGACGCTTCTTCGAAAGAAGCAAAACGGTAGACCTGATAAGCGACAGCGTTCCTGCATACAGGGCAGTCTGATTCGTTCCATCAATCATAGGCCGCGAGAAAAGAGGAATCTAGCAACAGGAACCGAGCACTGCGTAGATGTACCCGGTTACAGGCAACGGAACAGATTCTCGCGTGAACGTCGCTTTGTTCCTGCGGCTGTTGTAGAGCCGTTTGAAACTCCTCAACAAGATATGCAAGTGCGGCTTTGATGGCGCGAGTGCGAATGACTCGAAACGCTTTCGCTGCGACAAGCCCAAGTCAGCGTCGACGCGACACCGCCAGCGGAGCGACGGCTCGCAAGCGATCGATCTGGCGTTTATTAGGAATGGAGGCAGCAGGGACGTGCCGACACCACAATCGATTCGACGCTCTGCAGGATGCAAGGTGAAGTCTGCGGTCCTGAAAAGTTCATCGTTTCAGGGGATCCCCGCCCGAATACCGCGCGCGAAGCAAGTACGTTCACAGCTGAGAAATCGGCAGTCGAAGATGTGCCACCAGCCGACTTGGCGTGTATTTCCATAAACGCTGGCCAAACAGACCTTGGGGTATGCCTCGAGTCCCGATTCTCCAGGGGAAAACGTTTCTGGCATCCGGAGATGACAACGAAAGCGTCTTACCCGATCCAAAGCGATACTGGTTATTCGGAATGCGCAGTCGTTGCGAAGCGCCAGTGCACGAGCGTGCGCCAGGCGCATGGCATCTTTGGCGCGTGAGAAGTCTTGGTCGACCTCGCTGCAGACAGCTTCGCTACCGCCCGCAGATTCTCGTAAAGAGCATCAGATAGATCTCGATGGCTCGATCGGCCCAGGCGAATAACGACATCGTCTCATGCTTGCCGCGATGAGGCGGCCAATGCGGAAACAGAACAAATCATGGATCCTAAGCTTGATGCACGACATGTGCGATGCTCGGCAATGGCGGGCGATGCATCATGAACGCTACATGGTGCAGTCCTTTCTTTCAGGCAATTTCATGCGAATACAGATGATGAAAAAGATGTCTAAAAGCGAATCCATCAGGACGGGAATTCTGGATCGTTTGTAAAGAATGGCTGGGTTGTCAGCGTCACCAGCGATGCTGAGCGCGCACGCTTCCTCGCATACGAGCGTTTGCAGTCGGTTCCCGGGCACCTACCACCGTGATATTGCTCGGACATGAGGCGTCGCTCGTGCCTATGGAATACGGTAGAGAACGAGATGTAGAGAGAGCGTAGGCATTGCGCTTTTTCTAACTGGGTACGGCTCCTGTCAACGATTCCGTGTGCCAGTGCGTTGCAGTATCTCCAGCGTGTGTGCGCGTCGAGCTCGAGACACGCTAGAATCGGTTCATGGGTGCTCTGTTTCAAGCGGATAACCGAATGAGACCCGGAGCCTGTATGGCACGTTACTGGGAAAAAGACATTCGGCTCGACATGAGCACGGTTTCTGGAAACAACCAGAGCGAGCTATGGCACTCGTCCTGGTAATCATCGAAGCAGGAAGCACAGAACCCCAGTGACAGTGAAAGGTACCGCGATGTTTCCCATATCGGAGTTGCCCTGTGAAAGCGCACTCATGAAAAGATACCCGCGTAGCTCGGCAAAAGACAGGGAGGCAGGCTGCAGCTGTTTTCGCTTCTGGACGTTGAACTCGACGACCAAGGCTTTGGGCACCAGTTCTGGCCCAGCTCAAGTTGATAGAACACGTGGTTCAGGCTGATTGTTTTGCGGAGGAGGCCAAGCCTCGGCAGCTGCGGCTAGCCACCGCTAACAGGAGGAATCAGCGCAACTTCATCCTGGCTGTAAACTCGTTGCCACGCTTCCGCATACTCAAGATTCACTGCGACCGCCGAGTGTGCAGCGAGTTTCTGCAACACCTCTGGGAGGCGCTTCCTTAGCGTCTCCACAGTACAGTACTCGCGGCCGTCGTTGTCTAGCTCAGCAGGCACCTCTACGACGATCGAGTCTTTGTTCTCTACAGCCCTGCGACAGGCCGCAAACAACAGGACTCGCACCAACATATCCGTTACCACGTCGGTCGAGCGCTCTAGAATCTAGAATTCTTGTGCGGAGTTGTCGTACCGATGTCTGCGCAGCCGACGGGAATCAGCGTCGAGCTGGGGCTCACATTCACACCAGCCTCAAACCAGATATGTCCATGAACTCGACCGCATACACTCAAGTCCAGGGCCTTTCAGAGTGTAAGCAACACCAGCTTGTGCGGGCTTACTCTGTGACGCCTTCCTTTTCCTCTGTGTTATCTCCGGCTTTCTACACGCCGGATTCTCCTCTCGCTCAGGTTCCGTTGTTAGCAGTCGAAGGCTCTTGATGTCAGCGTTAAAGTTCAGGCATCGTTGCTTGCGGTTGCTGTCAACGGCTTTCATGCGGAGGCAGAAGTTGGCATCTACGCTTCGGTTAACCATGACATCTTGTTTTCATACGGCCTCGGTGCGCCTTTCACAGCTGTAACGCTTGAGAGTCGTCAGGTGTTCCCATGTGACCAAGGAACCTGCTCCTCATCATCATCCGCTGAGCGCCGCCCGGTGGCGCTTCAACGCCGGCCTGATCTTTCGTTCGTACCCGGGACCGGCACGGAATGCTCACCTCGATACCCTTCTCCGTTTCAGTGCCCGGTGATATACCCTACGATCATTAGGTTCTTCTGTACGAGCAACTCGGCGGGTGCTCTGAATGCTGCGTAGCGAAGCATATTCTGTTCCATTCGATAAAGGATTTGTGGATCGCGATGTTGTCCGTGATCAAATAAGTATCGGAAAGAGAACCCAGAATGGAGAGGAAGTTGAGAACTTTCGATCCGTCTCCGCATCCATCATGCTGCGCGGTGACGCTCGCTCCACTCGAAGCGATCGCTGCGATGAGTCAGGTCATTGTCCACGGCGCATTTTCCATGCAAGCGCAAGAGACGGGTGCCTCCGGGGGCGCGTATCCCGTGAGATGTATCGTGCAGACCTCGAATGCCGTTCCATAGATAGAAAAAAGGTGATTTTATCCCGCGAACAAAATCGATTATTTGACTTGAAAAGTTCATCGAACTTTCGGCATGAACTTGTGATGAAATCGTCAAGGAATGGCGCAGAATATCTTTCGTCTTCAAGCCGATGACGCGAATGGCGGCGCCCTCAAGTCGCCTTGAAACATAACCAACTAACGCGTAAAGACTATATTATTTGATCATGGTACACGAATGGACAGGAGAAGCGTACAGGTCTCTGGATATGAATCAGTTAATGACTTCGGGTATTGCACGATCCCTTGTCTGAACGCGGTTCGAATAATCTTGATACAGGTGTGGTCGCCAATTCCAGTGGCAAATCATCGAAGTAGCCACTCCGAAAAAAACCCAACTGAGAATCCCTGAACAACATACGCATCCGCAAGCCCTTAATCCTGCACTTGGAATGTCGAGGACGCACATCTAGAAATCGTTTGGAGAATAACATTATGGCAAGAGCAAGGCGAGCAGGTCTGTATGCTGCTTTCATTGGGCACAAGCGCAGGCCATCCTTCTGATGTGTTATGCATCATCTGGCCTTTGTATGCACCACAAATCCACATCATCATTTGAGCGTTGCGTTTTCCGAACCGAGCAGACGAGTTTTCTAGACTAACTGCATAGACGGCTTCAACCGCAATTCCTGCAACCAAAAGTTCATAGAAAACTTTTCTTCTGGGGCGTTGACGAGTGCGTTCTGGTGAGGCAGGTGTGCTGGGCGCTTCCGTTGTTCGGTGCGTGCTCCACGAGCCAGGTGGAGCTGCGAGCCGCTACAAAGCGCCGAACTGCGTAACGTCTGGGACATGGAAACGAGTGGCACGCCCGAAGGCACCCGAGACTTGTACCAGTGTTTGGGTGTTCCCCGCGACGCGTCTCTGACCGAGCTGCGTGCTGCCTTCCGAGAGCGGGCGCGGGCACTGCACCCGGACCGCCAGGCCGGCGACGCCGGAGCCTTCGCTCGGGTCGAGCACGCCTATCGAGTACTGACGCATCCGGAGAAGCGACGGCTCTATGATCTCTTGCTTGACGCTGGAATTGTTTCTTCAACATCCGAGTCCGAGCCAGTGACACCAAGTGCCTTGCGCGACGCGGGATCTTTATCAGATGCCTCCGTAGAGGCTGAAGCTGCTGCCAAGTAGCTTCTGCGGCGCCGTTACGCCACGATTCCATCTGGGCACGAATATCTTCCGCTTGCGGAGTGAATCTGTCGACCGCCGCAGTACTGCTGCACCGAACGATGGCAAACCGATGCAGGATGCTTTCTTTGGAAAGAACCGGGCGCAGCGAACGAGACGCCACACAGCGGAAGCACCGTGCTGCCACAGAAGCGCTAGAGACTTTTTGCTGAAATTCCTTCGAGGATGAACGCTGCATATGCGACGGGTTTGCGCTGGATCCCGTTCGTTGACGTTGTCGGCTGTGAGCTGCTGGGCCAGTCATCGAGTGCGCGGATGCTGGCCAAATGGCAGCCAGATGACTGCAAACAGTTGGACCTGTCCACGAGCGTGCACGCTGGCGTGCGCACGTGCACTTGGTGTTGACTTCGGCTCATGCAAAGAGGATGACGTTGACTGGGATTTTCAGACAAGTCCACTCGAGACAGGGCGCAGCGTTCAAATGGTGCTGCTCGGCAGGTGGCGTCGTTTTTAAATTGACCAAAGATAGACGGCTTTTCGCGAGTGACGTGCCCATTGCTCAAGTATGCGCTGCTTTTCGCTCCAGCAAACACGTGTTCCATGTGAGCAAGCGGCGACAATGATCGGGCCATTTACTTAGCCGGCCCGCTGCATCTGCTCGCGAATACGCTCCACAAGTCGTATCAGGCGCGGCATGATCCACTGGTGCACTGCTTGGTACCAGAGCTGCTCGGCGCCGCGATACTCCTCTACGGTGCCCGGAGAACGGCTTTGAGGTTGCCACCACATCAAGGTATTCAAAGTCAGATGGAAGCCCAGGTTAAGAGCCTTCTCACATACCGATGCAACGCCGTTGCCCAAACCAAGAGCTGCAAACAGCATCTGCCAGGCAGGCAGGATGCTGCGCACCGCCGCAAACCGCACCGCCCACAGCATACAGGCAAGATTCCAGAAACACAGATGCTGCCGCAAGCGCTCGTAGTGTCGCGGACTAGACCCATCTGAAGCAATCACCCTCCAGGTTCGATGCAGCGGCATGCCGATGTAGTATGCAAATGCAACAAACTCGCCCAGTAAACCGAAGAGCTGTAATGCCGCAAGTAGCGCTGCAAGCGCCAACACAAAGTCGTAGCGCTGAGCGGTTTGCCACAGTGCCTCCAACGACAAGCCCGATGCTGCAAACCTCGGCCGACCACACTGCGCATTCATAAACGATTTCCATGCGGCCCAGAGCGCACCCGGGATCGCATACAGCTCCGGAAAAGGTTGCGAGCTGCCAGAAGGCGTTTCCTCCGGTTGCCTGGAGATATCATCGGCGACCAGCGCGGCACGCTCAGCAACTGGGAGCCGCTGCAACTGCCGTCTTCGAAAGATCTGAGCACCAGCGCCAAGCGGCTCCCCGGTTGCCGATGCTGCCGCTGACAGACTCTCTTCCCGCAGGTACTTACCGCTAGTTTCTGGCTCTCTCGCTCGGAGCTTCTCGTTCCATAGCTGTTCGTAATAATCCGAGTTTTCGTCATCGATATCGTCGAGTTGAAGACGATTCAGTCTCCCAGCAGGCGGATAGTTCTCTCTTTCGTCCATTGAGCACCGCACGCTTAGCTTAACGAGACCTGCAAAAGGTCGCAGTGCGCGGGAAACGTAGCGTCCACACACAGGGCACAGCTGAAGACAGGTAGAGCGGAGCGCGCGTGCGCATTCCCGCCGCTTCGAGGCAGCAATGCTGATTTGAATGCCCGCCGTGGCGGTGTCCACTTGTGATCGATGATTGTAACGGCTGTACCGGTGCATATGCGACGATGCGTCGGAAAGTGCCGAGGACAAGTACGAATGTGCTTTGTCCCCTATGGTTGGGTCCTGCGGCAGCGTGCCTGGTGCCTGTCAGGCTCCCGATACCCACAGCACGCACTCGGAGATGACTGGTCAGTGTAAACGTTCCGTTGATCGAGGAACATGATCGCCGGTTGGTGACCCCGAAAGTGCGCTTCGCTGCAGCATGAGGGGCGCTCGGGGCTCGCCTGGAGCTCATTTGCGGCCAAATTCAGAGTGACGGCGGTGTTTGTTCAAAGGAAGGAACAGGATTTTTTTCGCCTGCATATAGTTCAGTTGTGTGGTTGTCAAGATTTGGCCCTGGCAGAGCCGGGGACGCAGAGGGTTGCACGCGGGCGCAGCGTCGGCAGTTGTTGCTCGCTTCTTGCCTGCGCTTGAGTCGGACGACTTCATGCGCGCTGCACCCAAGACGACCGCGATACCGTGCTCCCGTGTGATACCCCGAGGATGCACACGAACGCGGTATCGCGAGTCAGGGAAGCGTCGGTGCTGTAACAGCAAAAGATTTTCTCGAGAAACAAGCAGTAAGAAGAGCTGAGTCTGTCGCATGGGATGATCCTTCTGTGCAAATGGGCAGCAGGTCCATCAGCGCGTAAATCTATTTGTGCCTGTGGAAGCAGTTGCGGCATCGACCGCTTGTACGCACGCGTCCATCGGCTCGAGAAGCAGCCCGGGCCTACGCGCCGTTAAAGCATATCATTCTTGATTCCGATGGTGCGCCACACGTAAACGTGTGCTTTGGGGTGCCCGCCTACTTCTTCAAGTTGTGTCGGTCGATCGACTCCGGAGCTTGCCTCCATGCACAGCTTGTGCGCGGACGCCAATTTGCATCGGTTGCCGGGGCGTTTGCAATGAAGTCATCGCCATGCCAGCTTGTATCTCGGGGTACTGAACAACTCATTGAATTTCAGTAGGGCGTGTTCTGGGGAATCGGTTCAATGCCTCCAGCATCATTTCCAAACGCCCAGAAACGCATACCGATATACCTAGCGGCAACGCGACTTACTCTTACTCGCGATGGACCGCCGCCAAAAAACCCCATTCCGCAGTGTATACTCGACGCATCTGAACGACCACATACATGAGACTGCACACACGTCCAGAGGCACGAAGAAATCCGTCTGGGCTGAAAATGCCTTCCAGGCGGACCCCTGTCCAGTGTTACTCTGAACGCGTGATTCGCGAAACCCTTGCCGGACTTCACCAGCAGCGCGGATCCAGCAGGCGCGTGAGCGATGCTTCTATCCATAGGACACATGCACCGTGAAACGACGTGTGTAGATGTATCGCATCGCCTGCATGTCTATGCGCTCTGCCTGCGCGAGCGAGACCCGGCGAATCCAGCGCCAAAGGCAGACTCGCTACCCAACAGGTCTTCGGATCGATCGAGCTGCTGCGCCCGAAGCCAAGAATGGTCCAGTACAGTCGGAACGTACACGCGTCTGCAACAGAGCGCTGATCGCTTCTTTGGAGGCTGGCGGTGCCGATGCATCCGGGTTTTAAAGTCATTCAACTCAATGTTGTTTCGCATCCGCTGGGGTGTATAGCAGGAGGTTGAAATCACGTCGCCATGTACTGTATAGATCGTAGATGAATTGAATTTAAGATAGATTCTGTACTGAGCTGTGCAAGGAGGACTGCATTCCTCCTCCAGGTCAGTTATAACACATTACCCGAATGGCTCAGGAACATTTAAAGAAAGAAGGTGATGCGTTCCGCGCCAAAACCCGATATTCTTAAAACGTGCTTGCGTTCAAGAATAGAAAGCGATCGGTTGATTACCTAATGGAACGCAAATGCGACAATAGGAGTCGACATGGGCGTCACCGGTACCCAGCAGCCTGTTCGTATGGTCCCGTAAAACGCTGGGATATAGTCGCAAAAGAAAGTCCGAGTGCATGCACAGCCATCTTCAACGGAAATCAAAATTATGGCGTTGCAGGCACGTTGCGATCGGTATGAAGCACAGAAACGTCGGTTTGTTTTTCCAGTCAATGAACTTCCCTTCGGACGATCCGATGGTAACCTGTACAGGTATTCGCGGAGCGGGGTGCCTGTTGTATGCACGATCGAACTCGCAGAGAACGATGACATCATTTGTTCGGGCGGCAGCGGATTCATTTGGCCGCCCGAGATTTTGCTCGTAGAGATGGCTCATATAATGGCATCAACCACTGCGTCGAATCATTGAAGACTTTCCCCTGACGTCTGGCGAGGTCCCTTCACTGGCCATCGTGGCATTTCACTACTCCGGTTGCGTTCGAGCTTTTGCCAATTCCATCAGGCTAGAGCTATTTTGCATTCCTCCGCACTCTACGTGATTCAACCCCATCGAAGGAGAGTTTTCTGTCGTGAAACGTAATCACTGCTCAACTGGGAGAATCGCTGAAGCTTCTGGGGCACGGTGACAAACGGGGGCACGTGTCGTCTTTCCTCTCCATGCCCTTCTTCCTCGGGTAAGGTCCACATCTAAAGGCCATCAAAAAGTGCTTTCATTTGAAGAAATAAGAAATGTGAGAAAAACTTGGGGACATATAAGTCGGGAATCCCGGAGGGCAATCAACACCGGGTTCAACAAAGAAACCAAAATATCCTCTTCTCTCCGACCATTGCGAGAAGAAGAGCAGGTAACGAAGAAGACGGAGAAGAAGGGAGACAGTCGCTTAAACGTGTTTGCCCGAATTGACGATGACAAGCCTGCAGAGGTACAGAAGGTAAGATTTCAAGGAATCCGTGCATTGATGAATTCAACTAGTGGCAACTAACGCATGGAGTTCGTGAACAAAGACTTCAATACCACCATCAGGATCAGACGACATGTGGTGCTGACGACGAGACACGCGGTGCTGAAGCAATCCAGCTTTGTAGGGCAGCCTCTCAGGCTCGAATTGTGCAAAGAGCAACTGAAGCCGGTGGCAGTCGGCCGATCGAAAACGGCTGGGAAGCGTCTCTGAATGTGTATCAGTTTATCCTCTCAAGCCGACACTCTCCGGTGCACGGCATAGTCATCCTTTATCCGAGCTACGACTACACCGGTGCTATAGGCGCTATTGCGGGCGCTCACGCCAGGCACTTGGCGACACATAGAGCATACGAAACGACCAGTGTGTGCGTGAATGTTTTGTCAGAGAAACAATTCTCGTATGATTCTCAAGGCTGAACACATATTAACATATTAGTACTAAACTATATACAAGTACTCCGAGAGCAAACGGCCTGCGCGACGTCAGCCGCAGCCGTTCAAATCGCCAGTGCGAGACGCGGTGCGTGCCAGCCTGCCCGCTGCGACACAACCGCTGCTGGGAGCGCTACTCCAGTGCCTGGAGACTCTGGGAGCAGCCGCTGATCAGAAGACGGCATCGTATGAGGAAGCATCGTATGATATGCAGCGAAAAAGGGACACAAACTGAGCAAAACAAACAAGTGCTCAAGTGTTTCGAGTCAAAGTGCCTGTTGGACGATCGCCGACGAAGTAGCTCGCGCACGCGACCGTGCAAGGACTCCACGTGGGCACTCTGCTACCTGAAGACCTTGTCTGAAACTTTAGCTGAACATCATTGCCAACAAGCCGAGACAACACAACAAGTTGGTTGCGTCGCATCTCGAGACCGTACAGAAAACGCTGGAATTCGTTGCGCCTTTCGCCGTCAACGGCTGCAACAACCGCTCCAGCCGGCGGTAACCTGCGCAGACACTCCTGCTGAACTGGAGTTTCTCCTCGAGTTCCTGCAGCAGCTTGCTCGAGCGCTCACACGTCTGCGTGAAGCGCACGCATACGTGTGCTGCGATGCGTGCATGCGATTCTTGTGGTTTGGCGGGATTTTCGCGCTGCGCTGTCTAGATGCGTGCGCTGCATCCGTGCATGCAACGAAGCTGTCACTAGATGCTGTGCACTGGTATACGTGGATATTGGCAGTTCATTTGGTGTTCATCGAGAAACGCTTTTGTAGTATAGTTGAACCTAGAGATGATGCAGCGTTGCAAGCATCAGACGCTATGGGAACACCCAGAGGCGACACTACAATCCATGACGAGGCCGCGACTTCCCGAGTCACTGCGGGAGCGACAGGATCCATGGCAGTGCCGTGGCTGCGTCAGGTCGGGGTTGTTCTGGCGAGTGATGCGCTTGCTGCTCTCGAGTCGGGACTCTCGAACGGGCAGAATTGGAAGCTGCCGGAATGCTTCGAGTTGGAGATGCTCAATGCCACTGCTTCATCGCTTCAGGCCGGGCGGTGGGTGCCCGTTGTACTGTGGGCGCTTGAGCGTTGCGAGGATTTGCCTGGCCAAGGTCATGACGAGAACGACGCCCCAACGGCTTTGCGGATGAACCACGATGTAGACGCTGACACTGATGCGCAGCTAACCGCCCTTGGTTTGAGGATTTTTTTGGCAACGCACGCCTTGGCCCCGGTTTCCGTGGAAGAAATCCACACCATGGCCAGGGATGCAGCAGTTGCTTCGCTGTACATTAGATTCGGCCGATGGCTCGCGGACACCGTCATGTCGAAGCTCACGCGCATCTACGCGGAACTGCAGAACGATGCAGGAACGAGCCCAAGTTCGCACGCTCTGGTTACCACCCGATCGTGTTTCGAAACAATCCGGGATGCACTCCTGTCGAATTTACATCATTGGCAAACGCTCATGCACGACTACTGGAACCGCGAGCCTGCGCTTCTACGCGCCATGCTGTGGATCTCAGCTCGTTTGCATGCGCTTCGTTTCGGGGAACGCACGCGGACACAGGTGCGCTGCCTCGGGCGCCTCGTATGCGAGATCGGTCGCTCAGAGGCATGCGATGAGAACGACCGAAACGCGCTCTTCGGTTGGTTCGTGGAGCAACTGCTTCCATTGGACGGAGCGATGCTGGCGTCATGCGTTCTCGAGGACGAGTGGATGCTTCATTGGCTCCTGGAGGACTGGGCAAACTCGGAATCCGCCAATGCATGCCAACAGCTAGCAAGGCGAATTGAACGCGATGCGCTAGTCCAGCGGCATGACGCCAGCTGCGAGCAGCAACAGCAACAGCACACTGTGCTGCAAGCAACAGAGGTACTCCATCTCTCCGAGTTATTACTACGCGATCCTGCTACATTGCGTGGTGGAACGATTCCAGAGAGGCAGCCTGGCGACTGCTGGCGAGCATTGAAACCACCAAGCACCCTGCGCGTGCTCGTGCGCCGGGCGCATCGTCAGCCGCTCGTGCAGGAATACCTGGTACATGTAGTCGTGCAGGCAGCTTCTCAGGAAAAGATCACAATGGATCCGCGCCTCGCACAGTGGTGTCTGACCCAGTTGCAGGAGAAGCTGAGGGCTGCTGTGTGTCGACTGCGTACGAACGCTGTCGAGGAACACGCTCCAGCGACGCACACTAGCACGCTGAGCTCTGTGGCGGAAAGCATTACCAGCACCACAGACCAGCTTCAGCAACTCACTCAATCAAGTATGCGACAAGCTGCAGACACTTGCGAGCGCGAGCGCCTGCGTGCCTGGGCGGCTGCAGTCCTTCACAACACGGCTGCAGACTTGTATGAACACATTCGCACCGTCTCCGCGAGTGCGACATCAAATGCTGACGCCAACAGCCAGGATGCTTCCGTCCAGAGCGCATACGCGGCCGCAGCGCATTGCTGGCAGCATACGCTGATGCTCAGCTGGCCTCGCGACGCCCCGAGTGCCGGCTCCGACTCTGACCACCATTCGACTTTGCCTGCGCAATGGATCCGCACCGGCCTGCAGCGCCTCGCGTATGCGTTACAGGCGTGGGTCCGTGCCCAGCGCCCCGACAGTGCACGATTGTTGTGGGATGAGTGCAGTCAGTTTCTTTGGAGACTCCATGAATCGAACGCTCCACCAGAAGCATCGCTGCGCGCGACGGCCATCGCACAATCATGCACTGTAGCGCCGCCATCGCCGTTGCCATCGCCACCGCCATGGGAACTCTGCGCTGCCTTATTTCGTCTCGTGCAAGCGGGTTTACGAGGTTGCCCGAAATCGGACGCCGCGCAGCCCTTTTTGGATTCGTTCTCGACCGAGGCCTTGTGCCTGCTGGGAGTCGCCATGGAGCGCGTATGGAGACGCAGCGTTCGCGCCGCCACCACTACAACCACCAACATCAACACCATGAACAGCATGGATGCGCGAGGCGCTTCCAGTCAATTAGACGATACCTATGTCATCTATGAAGCCGTCCGGCGAACAATGGCCCGCAGACTCGGTGCAACAGGCGCCGGTGAGGCTGCCCCGGAACCAGCGTTATCCGCTTCGCCGCTGCCCAGGTGCACATCTGCAGCCGTCGAAACGCTTCATCAACAGCTATGTGTTGCGCGTGCGCTCCTGCCCGGTGCCGTGCTCAGGCGTTGCGTACGAGCACCAACACCAGCAACAACATCACCCGATCTATCCGCTGCAGCACCGTTGGAAACAACGACGCCACCAAGCAGTACCGAAGCAGCCGAATCATATCCAGCTGATACTGACGACGCTTTCACACGGGACCTGGCGGCTCTTTACGATGCTCTGGAACGGATGTTGCAGCACTTGCTTCGATGTCCGGGTTCAAGCGACGACTCCAGCGCCCCAGCGGATAAGCCCACGGACGCAATCGACGAACACTCTACCCAGGCATCTTCTGCAGAAGACGAATCCCCATCGCATGCCGCCAGACACCTCTTTCATCTCGTGCAGAGCTGGCGTCACTCATGGTTACAGGTTCGGTCACCAGCATGTATCGCGCACTGCTGGTTCGTATGGTGGCAGCGCGAGCTCGCCTGGGACGCCTTCGAGGTGGCGGCACGCCTCTTCCAGCTGGCGGATCACACGCTACCCGCTCTGTACTGTTTGGACGCAATGCACCGATGCGCGCGCGGCGATCGATGGCGTCAAGCGCTGTGTGCGGCTCGAGCGATGCTCCTCGCCGAGCAACTAGGCTGGACGCATCAGGTCATGCGGCAGCGACATCGTCTGCGCCAGCTTGTCGAATCGGACATTCTAGAGGCGCCAGCCGCGGCGCATGCAACGCTTTCGACTTGGGGTCAGCGGATGCTAGCCTATACTGCTGCTGCTGCTGCTGCTCCAGATTCAGTGGAGGATGCGGATCGTTTCGAGGCCCCGGTAGCAAGGTCAACGCTCGCAGATGCCAACGCAAGCCTTGCAGATATGCTAGCACTGCATGACTCTGAAATGCGCAGTGCAAAACAGCTCGCATCTAGTCACCTGCTTGTGGAAGCCATCGAGCACGCAAACCGAGCCCTGGGATGTGCGTTGCAGGCGCAGCAACTACTGCTCCCGTGCAAATCGACGCCTTCACCGGCGATACCCGTGCTTGGCGCTGGCACTAGCGTACTCGCTCGTTCCACGGCGGCAATCGTTGGGGATTTGGTCATTGCCACCCAGAGCCGGCCAGTGGAGGCCGCCGAGCTCAGGCCAGTGGATGCAGTCGTAGAGTACCCGACGCGAGCGCTCTGTCGTTCGTTGGATCTCCTCGCTAATCTTAGCATTTGCCTTGGGGCATGGAAAGACGCCCTCTATTACCATGAACGTATTCAAGCATTGTGCGCGGGCCCGCCTGCGCCAGTTCTTCTAGACGCAGCGCGCTCTCGGAGCCTCATGCAGCTCTCCCTGCTGCGGACGCGAGCTGGACAAGCGGAACTCGCGGAGCAGTGTCGACGCCAAGCTGTGGCACTCTGCCGAGCGTGGAATGGATGCATGAACGCGGCGTATTCACTCTGGACGCTACCTTTGGCCGTTCAACAAATTCAGCAGCAAGTTTTTCGACTATACTGGCTACGACGCAATGCGACATCGCCGCGCGATACGACGTTCGATCAGCGATTCCTGGCAGCACTGCAACAGGCCGTAGAACGCGCGCAGCAGCTTGTTGCGCAGCAACTCCACAGCCGAGTGCACTCTGAATCAGATCAAGTCGGCGCACTTCCGTGGGACGCGCTGCTGCAACTCCAGCAGCACCGGGCGCTCCTCGTTTCGACTACAGGTGATCAACACAACAGCACGTCGTCGGCAGCTGCGATGCTCCAGGAGGCTGCCCAGCGATTGCGGGCCCTGTTGGCTGCGTCTACTGCTGGGCAGTGCTTGCCGGCGTATTTGGAGGCGCTGGGTTTGTATTTGGGGCTTGCCAGCAGCCACTCCCGATACACGATGGCAAAGCGTCCAGATGCACGACAACTCCACGACCATGTCGCTCACTGTTGGCAGCTGTGCAAAGCGTACCTGCTGCCGCTGCAAAACGGCATGTCCAGGTCGCGTTCCGGTATTCCAGCGCCCGACCTGGGCGGATCGCCCTGGCTGGTAGCGTCCGCAATCTACGCTGAAGTGGCTTTTGCGATGCTTCGCGTCGCTGCTATCGACCGGAACGTGCCTGCGTCGAGGCCGCTTCGTGTGTGCGGTACCGCAACGCTGCTGCGGTCGTTCGCACCGCGATGGCGGCAACGCTGTGCACTGCTCCGGCGTCGGGCGAAAGCCGCAGACGCAAATGCTGAGGCAGATGCGGCGCCAGCGCCGTCCGTCTGGGACACATTGCCGCCCCTGCAGTACTTGGAGCGGCTCGGGCGACTGCTTCCCCTCGGGTGGATGATCATTGCGCTACGGTACGATGCAACGAGCGGCCAGAGCGCCCGCGTCGCTCTGTGGCGCAGTGGCGCGGCACCTGAACCACCCGCGGACCTGGTCGATCAATTAGGCAGCATTTCCCTGCAGCAGCAGCAGCAGCAGCAGCAGCCACAAGATGCCCCACATGACGTGGCAGACGAGTCGCTTTCGTGGACGCCTTGCAATGAGCACGCGGAATGCAGCTGTACCAAGGCCGCACGGGGTTCCGTGCTGCACCTGCACGCCCAGCGGCTGGTACACGACGACCAGCGGCCAGACGCGCAGCAGTTGGCGCGCGAGCTTGCCCAGCTGCTGCAGGCCGGCACGCAAACACATCTTGCCTCGGAGTCGGAGGCGCTCTCGCTTTCCGCTCCGGAGCGACGTGCCTGGTGGGACACCCGCACCCGCCTCGATCAGCAGCTGGGCCGCTGGCTCGACCAGCGTCTCGAGACGCTCCTGTGCGGATTGCCATTGGCGGCTTCGGTGTCGAACGCCGCGTCTGCATCGCAGCTGCAGCAGCTCGATGGTGCCGGTAGCGTGCCAGATGCGACCAGCTCGGATTCCGGTGTCGCTCCGGTTGTGTTGCTGCTCCTGGACGCGGAGCACGACTTGCTGCCGCTCGAGTCGACACCGACGCTGCGCCACGCGGCTGCGATGCGTTTCCCTGCTAGTGCGGCGATCGAGCAAGCCCTGGAGCGCTACCATCACCTGACTCGCAGTGCGGTACCCGGTTGGCAACGTGGAGCTTTCTTGTTGAATCCAGCTGGTGACTTGGGCCGCACCGAGCGTTTCCTGCGGCCTCTCCTAGAGCATCACCCCGGGTTTCGCTTACCGCACGGATGGACCGACCTTGCCGCAACCGCAGCCGCTTCTGCAAATGCTGATAGCGCTGCTGGTGCCGACGACAGCCAGCGCGCCAGCATCACCCAAGCGCTGGCCGCAGTACAGCCCTGTGTTCTGCTCTACTGCGGACACGGGACCGGAGAAGCATACCTACAACCACGCCGCCTAGTGCGTCAAACGACGACCCTGCCCCAGGCTGTGTTTCTCATGGGGTGTCGCAGCGGCCTCCTGGAGCACGCTGAGGCACTCGATGCGCACGGAGCAGCGCTCGACTGGCTCGCCGCAGGTGCCCACGGCGTCGTCGCGCAGCTCTGGGATGTCACCGACGGCGACCTGGATCGACTCACTGTGGCGACGTGGGAGCACTTGTCGGCCGCCACGAGTCCGCAGTGCGTCGGCGCCAAGAGCTCCCCAGTTGATGCTATGGCACCCCGGGGGTCAGACTCGAATGCACAGCCGCCAGCCACAATGCCAGGCAAACCCTGGACGTGTACGAGCTCGGAGGAGCTCTGCCCGCTGGAAGCGACTCGCTCCGAGCCGCACCAGCGCTCGGCAACCACACAGGCGGTGCTATCGTCGTCGATTTCACTGCACGAACGTGAACAAGCGGATGCACAGCGACTCGGTCGAGAACAACCAGTCGAATATCCTCGTCGTCGTCGTCAGCATCATCATCAACACCATCAACGACAAGAACAATTCTACGCTGACTCGGATTGTCGATGCGTCGTCGAGGATACCCGTTCGACAGCAGCGCCTCTGCTGGTTGCGTCAGCACTGCAGGCCGGGCGCGCTGCATGTCGCCTGCGCTGGGTGAACGCCGCCGCCTCTGTGGTCTACGGAGCACCGTTCCGGTAACACGACTGCCAATACTGGTATTGTCTGTGTCTGTGTGTGTGTGTGTGTGTGCTCGGGTCGCGGTTGTCGCTTACCGACCCTCTAATCTGCGTGCTAGAGTACTTGATCGCTCGAGTGTGTACTTTCCAGGTTCGTGAACCGCAGCGGCCGTGTGACTGCCCGTACACACTGCCAAAAAGGTACGACAACTAGGTACCAGCACCCGGCGCTGTGCTTGGACGGTGCATCGCCACCGAGTTACCTGCTCGTAGAGCAGTGCGAACTGTTGGTGCTCGATCTCTAGTGCAGCGCAAGAGTAAAACGCTGTCCTCCTTAACTGTACGCTCTGGCAAGGGTTGTGGCGTGTTGCCGACACCCGAGCGGCGCACAGACCGGAGCGCTCTGGCGGCAACGCCAAGTCGCTCTGGGCAACAACGAGGCACTTTGGTGCCTGCTCCTGTGCAGACGTCCGTTCTGCCTCGAGTGAGCGTTACGGTCAGTCGGGACAGCGACATCCGAAACACGATAAGCGTTTCGTCTCGCAGTGCGCATCGGCCGGTACCAGGCGATGGTGTCTGGTGCGCGGAGAACAGCTTGCGGTACGGCAGCCTGGCGTGGCGCTGCGGGTGACACTGGCGTTGAGGTCGGCGTCATCGGTACCCCAGCACGTTGCAAACAGTTCGCGTGCACGCAAGCTGTCGCTGAATTGAGCCTGCAGCCAGCGTTGATCAGCAGACAGGCGCAAGTGACTCGAGCGTTTGCTCTAGGCTGGGCGCTCTGTGCTACTGGTCGCCCGTTGCCACGAACTCGACTCGCTATCTGCTGCAGTGCAGGGCGTTTGGGTCGGCGTGTACGCGCAGCGCACGTCCTCGCTCAACCAGGGACCTGGGTGCTCGCTCAGCGGTCGGTGACGTTGCCAGCTGACGCAGGTGATGCGGTGCGCGTGTCCGGCTTCTGGCAACCGGTACCCACACAAGTCCGTAAGTGCGCAGCTAGGCATCGTCATGTTGTACGACGACGGCTCGAGTGCGCCTGGGTACAGCATCGAGCCGCTATCCAGGTGGATGCACCCCGGGAGCTCGTGTTTGCTCACTATCGTGACCTCGACGCGATGCCGCGTTGGTCGCCCTGGCTTCGCTCTGTGCGAGTCGATGCTCGAGACCCGCAGTTGACGCACTGGACGCTTGCAGCGAAGGGACTGGAGTTCACCTGGCAAGCTCGTATGGTTCGTGTCGAGCCGCCAACAGAGATTGCCTGGGAATCCGTGCGAGGCCTCCGTAATCGTGGACGTGTAGCGTTTCGGGAGCACACGAACAAGTCGTCGTCGTCGTCATCGTCATCATCGTTATCATCATCGTCTGTTCCGAGTACGATGCTGGAAATTGAGCTGGCGTTTGAGTTGCCAGCATGGGTAGCGCTCTGGCTCAAGAGTGCGCCCTTGTTGCAGGGTTTCGTCGAACGTACGCTGCTTGCAGATTTGGAAAGGTTTCGTGCGTACGTGCATGAACAGGTAGCACAGGAACGTCGCCTGGAAGCTTCCTGAGTGCTTCATCTTGACGAGACTAGTACGAGACTGCACGTGTAAACAAGTATTGGAATCGATGTGATCATGATCTGCTTCTCTGGATGCCGCTCTGATCGTGATGTGAATCGCCTGTGACACTGGATACACCAGGGGCTCCTGAACGCGCCCCCTTGTGATGTACAGCTAGTCCGCGGATGCGTCGAATGTGTACCAGACTATCAACGACGCCGTATCTGGGGAATCAGTTTCCTGTCTGCGGAATCAGGTCACCAGAGAAGCGAATAAACGTCTTAGCGGGTGTCACCGGCGGACGTACGACACCAGGAGGATCGAGGTAACTGAGCAAGATCGTGGAAGTGTCGGTGGTTGTCGTGGTCGCCGCATTTCGGGTCCATGGAAGAACGTACGATCTCCCTGCTGCCGATAACCATTGCACACAACCGCAAGTTCCCCGGATCCTATAAACGACACGACACACATATGGACCCGCAAGAACACAGCGCATACGCAAGGTGTATGCGGGGAGCACTCTTCGCCCCAGTTGCGAAGATCGCTGGCGTGCGGATACCTGGAGCGCGTACTGCTGAACTGCGGTCATTTGTATGATTCCATGCGAACAGAAGAGTCGGAAGGCTCCGGGAGCCCATCCTCTACGAAATGTCGCGCTGCAGCGGAATGCCGTTTCGCCGCCACCCATAAAGATTGGTAGATTTGTTTAACGAACGGAATCAATTGCTTAACACGGTAAGTTCACTGAGCTTTCGGCATGATCTTGTGAAACAGCCCACAAGAGTTGACGTTGAGGTTTTCTTCGTCGTCAATGCAGCTGCTCAAATTGCTCTACACAGACGTTGCCCGAAACAGAAAGATTGATAACTTGAAGCTTGCATGGTATGAGCTTGCTACAGGCATGGAAAGAACACAGTTGGAGGCTTGTACGCATGCGCTGGATAACGCTATCGTTTATTTTAGGACCCTCTAGGAGAGTAGCGTCGCAAATCATCTTGATCCCGATTCCGTAAAGAATCCTAGCCATCTGACGGTAAAGGAGCTCCTGCAAAGAGTCGACCGAGAATCTCTGAACTACAAATGAATCCGTCCGTCTTTTTTTCTGCACTAGGTATTTCATGACTTTTCGTCTATGAAAGTTCGAAAAAAATCTTTATACAGGAACACAGCACCCATTTTTGTGCTCCGCATACATCCGTCACCGCTCAGGTCGGCCAGCTTGCTCCTGATGTGCAGCAAACGCAGCGGTGCGTGCCGTACGCATAGCAATGTTGCCTGTCGATGCCTACTGGTGCGTGCTGGTGCCTACTGGTACGTGTTGTTGTCTACTGGTACGTGTCGATGCCTACTGTTGCGTGTCGATGCGTGTCGATTCCTGCTGGTGCGTGTTGATGCGTGTCGATTCCTGCTGGTGCGTGCTAATGCGTGCTGATGCGTGCTAATGCGTGCTAATGCGTGCGAATGCGTGTCGATGCGTGTCCGTTTGGCGGCCGTGCGACGGCGGCAAATACCTGTTCAGAAACTGCTTTTCTTTTGTTGAATACACAAGCACTTTGAGTCGCCTGCGGAAGCGACTAACCAACAAGAGAGGCAAGAGTAGGGGCTTGAACAAAGTCCTGTTGTTGGGATAAGGCTGGTGAAGGACAGACTTTGCAAGTTTAGGTGATCACGTTGGCCCGAAACAAGAGCTCCTATCGGTCGCGTTGCGGGCCTGGTGTAGACACGGAACGCACTTGCTTGAGCGCCTTGCTGGTACTCTACCGTGCCTTACGTAGTACCAGTTTTTTGGTGCCTGTTGCTCTTGAAGCAGAGGGAAGAAAGTCTTGATCCTGCAAGCGCGTTGACGATGCTTGTTTCGTTTGAGTCCAAGTCGAGCAGGGTAAAGGGCCTGTCTTTTCACCCGAAACGGCCGTGGCTGCTCGCATCGCTGCACTCTGGAGCTATCCAGTTGCTTGATTATCGACTAGCAACGGTTATTGACACTTATCATGAACATGAAGGCCCGGTGCGGGGGATCGCGTTCCATCCGAGTCAGCCGCTGTTCGTTTCTGGAGGCGATGACGCGAAGATCAAAGTTTTCCACTACGGGCTGCGGCGTTGTCTCTTCACGCTGACCGGCCATGCGGACTACATTCGCACGGTACAATTTCATCATGAACTGCCGTGGATCGTATCAGCTTCTGATGACCAGACTGTTCGGGTGTGGAACTGGCAAAATCGCACGTGCTTGGCGGTGCTCAGTGGGCATAATCACTACGTGATGTGCGCAAGTTTTCATCCAGCTGAGGATTTGGTGGTATCTGCGTCGCTTGACCAGACGATTCGAGTGTGGGATATCTCCGGTTTGGGTGGTGGATCTGCGAACGCTGCCCAAGCTATCGCAGCTGTCACTGCTGCAGGTCTCTGGGGATCGAGCGCCAACGCGAATGCTTTGGCACCCGGCCGAGACCAAGGCACCGGCTTCGGTACCGGTAGTGCGCCCTGGTCTGCACTAGCCCCGCAAAGTACGGGTGGAGGAATGGGTGCGCCTAGCATGTCAGGGTTTGGTGGCTCCTCTGGATCTACTTTGGGGTCCGGTGCATATGGTGGCGGCACCGGCGGAATCAGTGGAGTGATCGAGCGCCTCGGTGGCGGGCTCGATGTCGCTGTGAAATTTACGCTCGAAGGCCATACACGCGGCGTGAACTGGGTCAGCTTCCATCCGAGTCTGCCACTCATCGCATCGGGTGCAGATGATCGTACAATCAAACTCTGGCGGTACACGGAATCACGGGCCTGGGAGGTTGACACCCTACGCGGTCACGTGAACAACGTGTCATGCGTGCTGTTCCATCCGCATCTTGATGTGCTCGTCTCGAATTCGGAAGATAAGACGATTCGCGTGTGGGATTTGTCTCGGAGGAGCTGCATAGCGATCTACAGGCGTGAAATGGATCGATTCTGGATTCTGGCAGTGCACCCTCGTCTCAGTGCAATGGCGGCGGGTCATGATTCCGGCTGCATGATTTTCAAACTCCACCGGGAGCGGCCCCCGTTCACGATGCTGGAGAATGGCGTGCTTGTGTACGTACGGGATCGGTTCGTTCGGGCGCTCCAGCTGGACACAGGTCGAGAGTGGCCCGTTTGTATGGCCCGCGGACGGCAGCCAGCGAATGATACGGGATCATCCTGGCCCGGCATGAGCGGTGAGGGCACCACGGGCTTGTCGGCACTGGGGGGAAGCAACGGTATTTCCGCGCCTGGTGTTCTGTTCGGCCTCAGTACGGGCAACGCGGTGCTGACGCCGCCACCGCGCTCCCTCCAGTACCAGCCTCTGGATCGTGCGCTTTTACTGCAGTACGATGCGGACGGTGGCTTCGCCGAGCTGTATCAGCTGCCACAGCGCATCGAAGAACCGCGTAACGTTTCCGGGGACTCTCCAGATTTGCAGGTTGAACCTCGTCGCGTACCGGCGCTCTCGTCGGTTTTACTAGGACAAGGCCGCTGGCTCACACTCGAGGAAGATGCCTTGCTCATCCGCGATCTGTCGCAGGGTAGCGAGCGTCGGATACCGCTGCCTGCAACCGGCATTCGATTTATGTTTCCGGCTACGGCAGGTCTTGTGTTGTTTGCGTCCCGCGATCAGGTGCATCTCTGGGACTGGCAGCGGCAGAAACTGCTTGCAACGCTCGACGCACCGCTCATTCGATACGCAGTTTGGTCGGAGGATCGAACGTACCTGGCGTTGCTGGCGAAGCACACGCTCTGGATCGTGAATCGACAAATGGAACGGCTCGCGCTTCTCCATGAGACCATGCGTATCAAGTCCGCAGCCTGGGACGAATCCGGCGTTCTAGTGTATACGACCACGAGTCATCTCAAGTACTGCCTGCCGAACGGTGATGCTGGCATCATCTGTTCTCTGAAAGAACCGCTCTACCTGACGTGGGTACGCGGACCCGCTGTTGCTGCGCTTGATCGCCGGGCGCAGCCGCAAACTTTGGCGATCGATCCCACCGAATACACGTTCAAGCTGTTGCTTTGGCGAAAGCAATATGACCGTGTTCGTCAAGCGCTTGCCGAGTCACGACTTCCCGGCAAGAGCATGATCGGTTACCTCCAGCAAAAGGGATACCTCGATATTGCGTTGTGGTTTACCGAAGAAACACAGACGCGTTTCGTGCTCGCGCTCAGTGCTGGCTATCTGGAGACAGCGCTCGACATGGCGCGCCAGATGGACGATGACGAAGCCTGGTCGAGTTTAGCGGAAAAGGCAATGGAATATGGGCAGGTTCAGCTTGCGGAGCTCTGTTTTCAGCGTCTTCGGAATCTGGAGCGTTTGCTGTTTCTATACGTTCTGACGGGCAACTGGGAGAAGCTGGAACGTCTCTATGACATCGCCGATGCCCAAAAGGATATCCCCGCACAGCTGCAGATCGCGTTGGTCCTCGGCGACCCCGAAAGTCGTGTGCAGACGCTCAAAAAGGCTGGCCTTGATGCCTTAGCTTCCCTACTGAGCGCAACGTACGAACCTGAAGATGCAACGGCAGGGTCATACGTTGCGGGTGTCGAGAAGTTACAGACACCGCTTGCCCCGGTGGACGCCACGCTGGCGCAGGAGAATTGGCCCCTGATGCCAACGTCGGAGTCCGTCGACGCGCATCATGCATCGGAAGGCGTCGCGGCAGGCGCTTTCGACGGTGCTGCGCGGCAGGCGGCGAGCATCGCGCCGGCTAATGACCTCTACGAGGCATCCGTGAGTCAGCATTCGAGCACGGGGTATCTTGCGAGTGACTGGACGGCAGCTGCTGGCCGTTTGGGTGACGCGATGCACACCGGTGACTACACAGAGAGGTCGAACAGCGTGACAATGGGCGACGCGGATGCGCATGTCGCAAATGAGGCCGGGTTCCTGGGTTTTGCTGCGAACGCTGCAACGGATGCTGCTGACGGCTGGGCAGATACATTGGACCTGGAACTACCTCCAGACGCAGTGACGTCGCCGAGCAGCTCCCAAGACCGGCATGCGATGGCGGCTGGCGACGCTTTGCATCCGAGTGCTGCATTGGATGCTGCAGCAGCAGCTGCTCCTGCTGCAAGCGTCACCACATCGAGTTTATCACATTCGCTGGCCGATATTCCCGTGGAGCCCGGTCCGTTAACGCAGGAGATTTGGCGTGCCCAGGCCCGGGTACCCGGCGAATGGGTGATTGCGGGAGAGCCTCAGCGGGCGCTGGCACTGCTTGTAGAGCAGATATGTCTGGCGGATCCCGTGGTACTTCATCCGGTTCTGAGGGCGCTTCATGCGGCGGCGTGGCACGCGGTGCCGTCCCCGTCTTGTGCTTCTTTGAGCTTGTCGCGAATCGATCAGACGCCTTGCGTTGCGAGCGCGGATGAGACACCAGCACCGGCAGCATTCGTGATGATCGATCGACTCGAACAGCAGATGGAGCACATTTTCGGTCTGGTAACACGCGGGGCCTTTGGCGAAGCGGATCGCCTGCTGCTATCACTCCTCTGGGTTATGCCGTTTGCGATTGTTCGGAGCGCTGCGGACGACGCAAAACTTCGCTCGCTGATCAGCACTTGTCGAGAATATCGTCTCGGCATGCGTCTAATGCTGGAACAGAAAACTTGTCGAGCTCGCGGTCTCGACAGCGACGCAGATCGAGCGCGACTCATGCAGCTGTCTGCACTATTCACGCACTGCAACCTGGAACCGCCGCATTTGCTGTTGGCGCTTCGTGCGGCCATGAAGCTCGCCTACGAGTTGCAGTTTGATGCACTTGCTGTGCGCTTTGCGCAACGTGTGCTAGAGACGGAACCAGCGCCGGAACTTGTCGCTGCCGCGAACAAAGTGATCGCCTTAGCGGAACGTCGACGGCGAAGCGAACAACGCTCCAGTACCTCGAAACAAGAAGCAGTGTCACGTGTGCTACCGCTTGACATGTACGATGAGCAGCGCATCTTTGCCATCGATGCGGAGCTGCTGGTACCCATACACGATCGCGGAGCAGTGCGATCGTGCCCGTATTGTACGGCAACATACACCTCGGCAACGCGTTGTGTCGTCTGCCAACTATCGAGCCTGGATGCCTCGCAGCGTACGGCATCGGGTTTGATTTTTTGGACACAAGGCGTGACGTCCAGTACTTGAAGTTTATATGGAAGCGGGTGCTAGCGGATGCGGCAACGCGTACAACAACAACAACGATGATGATAACGATAACAGCGGCAGCGGCGATGCTGTAGTGCGTATTGTTGTCGTGTCATGTGTGGGTGGCAATTCTCTAAACACGTTCGTGGACATCAAACGCCTTCATGTGTCGTGCACGATGCCGAAGAAAAACCTTGTGGTGTAGCAGGTGACCTGCTCGGCAGTTGGCGTCGCGTTCGCCAAGCATTGCGCTTCATGAGTGTACTCAGCGTTTCGAGTACGGAGTCCAAGTCGGTGCACTGTTCGACTTGTTCGCACGCTGACCCCAGAATCGTACCTATGTGGCACGAGTGGCACCTTTTGGTGTCGTTCGCGGTCGTCGCCAGTCAACTGGTCATGATAGAGCGATAGCGCCCTGTGTGTGTACCTGTGAAAGCAGGACGCACACAAGTCGGCTTCAAGAGCGTCTCTTCAGTACCAACAGACTGAGGTGCTGACTCGGTGCTCAGAGCGGCCCTCAGAGCGTTTCGTAGTGCTAAAGCGCAACGACCGTGCGTGCGACCTCTGCAGCCTCAACAGTGACGGAAATTGAAACACATCAGGTTTCTACAGTCCGGACGCTTGTATGCTGTGCAAGACTCTGGTACGTAAGTTGCGTTTCTCTCAGAGTCTCGAGCTGAGTTTCTGTTAGCGCGGAGTGCTGGACTCGTGGACCCGCTTTCGCACCTGCTGCTGTGTGTTGAAGAACGGCGCTAGCACTCGGACAGGTAGTCGTGTGGCACCGCCTTGTATGCAGCATACGAGTTCTATGCGATACGGTGTCAAGTGTATGCGTTCATGGGCGCAACTGGCGGCCAGGCGTCTGCGGAGGACACCAGGTTTTCGCTTCGATCACTGGAACCGTTTGGGCAACCGACGCGTCTGGTCAACAAGATGCACCCTGCCCTGAAACACAATCGGCGGTTTTCGGAGGGTTTATATGGTGAAAAGCGTAAGCGTCAGCAGGTGCCCGCGGAGACGAAAGTAAAGCGGCTTTACCGGTCACTTTCGCGTGCCACCAGTGCCTGTCTGAGACTCGTCCTGGGCATGGCGGTTCAAAGCAGCATCCGTCCAGGCGCGGAGCTTCCTGCAGACGCCGTACAACGACGGAACGGATAAGGATAGCTGTTCCGAGCGTCACCTGGAGGCGTCGGTTCCGGCATACTCCGCAAGCAATACAGCTGCCGTCACAGCGAGACGCGCTGAAGGAACTCGATGACCGGGGCAAAGTTCGGGTGATGGGTCTGCTCACCGTTGTGGTTACCGAAGAAACAGGGTTGCGGGCGCTACGCACAACCTGCGCAGCAGCCCTGACCTGACGACATCCATGTGAGGATGACTTCGAACGGTTACGCTTGGGTAACTTAGACGTGTATCCACAAGTTTGCGTATCCTTGCTCTGTTATGAACCGAAGCCACTCGGGAATTTCTGCGACTGCTTCCTTTTCCTCCATTTTATCTCGAGCTTGAAATGCAGAGGTCTCTCATGTCTGTTGAGCTCCGTTGTCATCCGTCTAGGCTACAGATGGCACCGTTCAAGTCCCGAAATCGTCGTTCTCGGCTATCAGAGATGCATTGAATGCACGAGCAAAAGTTGGGGTCTACGCTCCGCTTTCCGTTTTTCATCCTCTTGATGTACAGCCTCGGTGCGTCGCTCGCAGCGGTAACTCTTGGCTGTTGCCAGGGATTCCCAGCTGCCCACTGGACTTGCTGGTTCTCCTCCTCGTCCGCGGGCTGCACTGTACCACGTGACCGCTTGCTGCATAGCTCGCTGTCTGCCCTGGATGGGTACCGCAGGCGCCACTCGATGCCGTTCTCTGCGTCCGCGCCCAGCGCAGCAGCCAGCAATTGTGGTGTTGTTCTGGGCGATCCTATGGTCAAGTTCCATGTCCGAAGCACATACAAGGCCACGCTGTCCCCACATATGGAGGAGTTGTGGAACGCGGTCTTGCCCTTGATGAAAAGAGACCCCGGAAGCAAATACAGCCCCGTGGACAAGCCGAGAAATGCCGACCTGTTTACGCTGCCTTGGTGCGACGCGGTGGTGACGCACTCGTCATTGGAAGCGATCGCTGCAGGAATAACGCAGGTCCGAGTCCGACGCCCTTTTTTACGCCTACAGAACTGACATTAGCATCTAGGAGCGTACTCACGAACAAGGATCAAGCTGATATAGAATCTCGTTTCACCATTGGCCATAAAAAGACGAGGATTTAAGTCTCGAAAGGAATCGGTTACTTGACGTATACGGTGAATTTTTCAGTAAAAGCTTTTGAACGAATCCTTCGGGATACCTATCGAGATATTTTTCCTCATAGGTACATTTGAACGAATCCTTGCACCCACGACTTGTCTTGAAACGGAACGATCGAAAACTTCCAGCAGGCATGTTGAGCGCGTGCTCCACACAGGGAAAGGTGAAGCGCGAGACCAAGAAGAAAAAAACGTATGCACCTGTGAAAAATATCGCTTATTTTCCGATCCCTTCTTCGAAGACTTTACAACTCATCTTGATTCTGGTGACCTAACCTAGTCCTGTGACGTCACTCCGTTGCACAGACTCTGAGAATACCTCCGGGAATCCTAAATCGACCCATGTATCCGTGAGCCCTGATACCTGCACTTGCACTGTCGCGATTGTTCGTAGGATAACCTTCGGAAAATAATCTCAAAACATGAACATAGCCTGAACGTCGATGTCCCAGGCTCATCTCAAACAGTGTAGAAACGCGCAAAACGCTTTCCCAGCACGCCCATACCATCATCGTTCCGCTCATGCTCGCACGACCGACATGAACGCCGCACCCACAGGCGCACCGATACTACCCCGCTGCGATAAAGCGGCTGCACAAGTTTCGCGCGGGCGCGCGAACGCATCCGCTGTGCGGGCGCAGTGCGCGCTCCAGCGCAACGCGGTGTCGATGGCGATCGTCGCCGAGGCGTCATCATCATCATCATCGTCATCGTCATCATCGTCATCAGCGGCGGCGGCGGCGGCGGCGTCCCGCCCACCACCGTTGCGTTCAAAGGCGTTACGCCATCGAGGGGCACCAGCGTGCCGTATCGCCATGGCGATCTGCAGCGCGCCGCCGCCGTGCAGCACCCAGGCGTTGCACGCATAACGGTAACGCGCAGCGATGCACGCAGTTCCGGTGGCGATCGATGCTTTGTTTTGTTTGGATGCGTGTATGCGTGTATGCGTGTTGACCTTCAGTGCTGTCCACGGACTGGTGCTTGACACATCACCAAGGCGCTTACCGCAAAATCGCTCTTCTTAAACGTTTACAGATAAAAGTCAAACGAGCTGCTTTCACGACGACGCTTGGTATAATGGCTCCGTGTTCTGGAGGTTCCGTGGAACCGAACGACCGGGGCGTTCGGGACGCGGCTCCAGCATCAGTGGCGTCTGCTCTGGTGCAGTCCGAGGGACAAGTGCGAGTCGACGCAGAGCTGCAGCGACAATTGGGAACAGAGAAGCGCTCGCCGCAACCCCCGACGCCAGTGCGTGCTGTGGTTGATAAGGTATCCAAGATTCTTTCGTTTTGTGAGTGCTTGTACGATTTTGAGCTCCAGGTTAAAACGTTCAGCACGCTCGGCAGCTGGGCGGCGTTCCGTGAGCACCTCTGCGAGCAGCCGGACATTCTCTATGTGCCTGTTGATGAAGTTGATCGTGAAACGGCGACCGATGCTCTTCCCGTGTTCTTGATTGAGTACGTTTTTGATGCAACGTTGGCGTACTGGCGCCAGCGGGAAACAGGCACCGCGCCAGGGGCGACTGCCGGCCAGACGTCGCCGGCTGCAGGCATGACGCGGGCGTTCTGGACGTTCTGGGCAGATACCCTAGAACTCATCGCACGTCAGACGCAACGAAGCATGCCGGTAGCAGTCGTGAAATGTCTCCTGCGCTGGATACCAGCGATCGTACGCGCTTTCGGCCAGGCTGACGAGCCACGAGACCCTCGTTGCGGTGTTGCGTTGCGATGTGCATTGCAGAGTCTGGGGCGTTTGCTTTCTCATGCGTTATGCCGAGTACCAAATGGCGAAGTCGCTCGACAGGTCTGCACCGCCATTGCTAAGGTCGTCGTGCGCATGCTCTGGCCCAGCCAACAAGAGACCGCTCAGGCTGCGCTCGAATGGGCGCTTGACCGCCTCCATGCGCTTCTGGACGGAGTGGGCACCGCCGTTGTAGCACATTCCGCCGCACCAGAATCGAACATGGTGCTGGTGCGAGAACTGCAGCGACGTCTGGGGTCCGCTATTGAAACGATGAACGCGCGCTTCGCCGTTCCCGATCAGAAGATAGCGCTGCCTGGAATCCTTGCGACGATGGAACGTGCGCTGCATCTGGTACATGACCTGGAGAAGCGTCTCGCTGCGCATGTTCAGGAGCATGCAGCGGCAACCGATCACAGTAGCGAAGCACTAGACGCAGAACGCAACTGCAGCACTCAAAGACGCCGCGCACTGCGCAGAGCAAGTCACGCTGTCGGTGCGTCTGACGCTGGCAATGGTGCTGGCGTCCAAAGTGCTGCTGCTGCTGCTGCTACGGTGGATGCAATGGAAGCGATAGAGACGACGGTGGTGGCGGCGGCGGCGGCGGCGGCACAGCAGCAGTCAGAATGCCGCCTCAAGGACACCATGGATTCCACGGCAACCACAGAGGTCGTTTTATGGTCGCAGCTGGAGAACGCTGTGCAAGTACTGCACATCAAACCGGCGGCCGACTGGGAAAAACGTGTCGAAGCCCTCGTCTTCATTGAAGAACGGGCACAGCGATTGTCGCGTGCCGACCTTGCCGAATTCCTGCGCCAGTCGAGTCTGCGCTACGCCCTCGTGGAACAGATCCAGGACCTGCGCTCCCAGGTCGTGCGCCATGCCTGTGCAACATCAGCCACGCTAGCACGCGCGCTGGGCGACGCCTTCGCTGACACGCTCGGCTTGGTGCTGGTACCTTCGCTTCTTCGTGCCTCCATCGTTACCATTGCCGTGATTGCGGATAGTGCGCGGCAGGCCTTGCGCTGCATCGTGGAACACGCACGACTCGGACGTTCAGTAATCTTTCTGTTCCAGGGTCTGCAGGACCAGAAAAGCGCCACAAGCCTCCGCGAAATCACAGCCGAGTTGCTATACGTCGCGTTGGCGAGACAACCTGCCTTTGACATCGAGCGTCATGCGGAAGAATGGCGCCGAGCGCTGCGTACGGGCCTTGAAGACGCCTCCGCTTGTGTGCGTGCTCGCATGCGCCACGCTTTTTGGCGTTACGTCGCTTTCCTGTGCTGGCAAGCCTTGCTTGCATCGGCTCGATCTGACGCGCACAGTTCACGCTACCGAGGCGCAAGTGGAATGCCTCGACTCGTTGCGTTCGTGAACCAGTCGCTGGAACGGGATGTTCTGCAAGCGCTTCGTCAGTGCACGCGGCGCACGCTCATGGAACATTGTCCCCGGGAGAACAGCGAGTCCATTGCGCTGCGTTCGCCATCGAGAGCAGCGTCGGGCGACGAGCATCAGCACGCGCTCTTTTCCGAACTTTATGCCGCCGTGTGCGAATCTCTCTCGCATCCGGAGCAAACAACACAGAGACACGTGATGAACAAGGAGAACCAGAGTCCATTTGAAGCGGCAGCTACCCGAAAGTCGGCGCATGGCGCGAGTCTTGGAAGCTGTGCGCAGTCAGACGACTGGTCTGGCGCGGGTCGGGTGCCCACGCGCGCCCTCGGTGGAGCGCTCCGAGTTGGTGTGGGCAGGGAGTCAGCAGATGAAAACGTTGATCGGGTGCGACGACACGCGCGTCTGCTGAGCGGGCATCCACCTGCAGCCACATCGCCAGAGCGGCCTTGCGAGCAGGCCTGGGTCCCGAGTCGCGAGTACCAACGAGCAGGCCGAGCGCCAGCAGCAGCAGCAGCAGCAGAGCCTATGCTACCACTTGCCGCAAAATGGCGTCCAGCAAGGCGCACGGTGGCGGCTCAGTCGCCACTTGGCGAGCCAGCGCTGGCTCCGGTGTGTCAGCGAGAGCATGACAACGACGACAACGATGACGCGGACGAGTACGCAGTGCCAGCGGCCGAGGCTATGGCCCAGGACGGAGATGGCTGCTGTCGAGGAACGGCGCTGCAGCTGCTGGTAACCAGAATTGAGGATGCCGGTGCCGACTGGCGCAGACGCCTAGACGCGCTCATTGCGCTGGAGGAGGAGTTTTGTCGCCAGCGCAGCGCATCAGCAGCAGCATCGGCAGCAGCAGCAGCAGCAGCAGCAACGCCAGGTCAAGCGACATGCGATACCGTGCCTTTCGAGCTCATCCAGGAGCTGATTGCCTGTCTGCATCGCTGTCTCGCTGAGAAGCAGCACAGCGTGCTCCAACAGACGGAGCGGGTGCTGCTAGCAATCCTGGCTCTTGTTCCAGACATGCTCGCCGCCACGGATCTGGAACAGGCACTCCACGCGTACCCGCTACTGGGCAGGCTGTTGAATCAGTGGCCGCGTACCCAGCCTATTCTGGTTGCTTTCATACCACGCCTGGCGCTGGACGCAGGCTTGCGGCTCTTTTTGCGACATTGCTCGATGGAGCCGTTGCGTAATGCTGCGGAGAATGCGCATCCACGTCTCGCTGAGCGTACATTGCTGTTTCTGGATGCTTGCTTCCGAGCGACGGAGCCCGAGCTGGTCGCATGGCAACGCGCTCTGCTCGGTTGCAATGCACCAACTGGACGAGACGCTCTTTCAGCGCTCGTGGCGCGTCTTCACGTTCTGCACGATCGGACGCAGATCAAACAGCCTCTGGTGCGCCGTGCTGCTGCTCAGTTGTTGGAGACGCTTCGCAGTCGCGCAGATCCGATTCTGTGGGCGCCGCTGGTGAAGACAGCAACGACAACGACAACGACACCGACACCGTGTAGCCCAGAGACGATGCTCGATTCAAACAATGCCGCACATTTACCCAGGAGCCCGGCAATCGCGAATCGGCATCGACTGCATTGTCAGCTTGCGCTGGCGTCCACGGATGCCGTGTCGCCTGTGCGACTGAGATCGCCAGCACCTCGCCAGCGGTCTCCCGCGCGAACGCAACTGCAGCTGTTGAACCCGGAGAGCTTGGAAGCGTTGCGCCAAGTACGCGTCTCCTGGCGGAATCGCGCAGCTCCTACAGCTCCAGCTACAGCTACAGCAACTGGTGCCGCTGGAGTCGGCCACCACGAGGCCTGCGCGCAGGCGCACCTGCTGCTCGACTGCGCCGCCCAGCGGGCAAACGATCTGACCTGGCAGGAGTCGGCGTTGCGTACCGCCATTGAACTGGTGCGGCATATTGGCGCAGCACTGCTGGCCACTGTACCAGATCCGGGCGATGCTGTGGCTGCGGATGCGGACGCTGTGCTCCGAGCGCTGCTATGCTGGGCCCTAACAACTCGCGAACAGGCCAAGCCTGGGTCGCTGCTCAGGGTGTCTGCAAACCGTCTCGCTCGAGCGATACAAGTGACCTTTCAATCGGCTGGACGGTCGCTGGTGGAGCCGTGCGAGGCGCCCACGTCAGCGGCAACGTCCACCAATTCACCGAGCGACGTGCACAGGTGACACCGTTGACACGCAGCGGCATTCGCCGTCCCGACGACGACGACTTGTGCAGCGTCAAACAGCAATGGCAAGCACGCGGCAAACGCTCGCGTACTTGCTTTCATTCCAATCGATCGACTGACGAGCACGCTATCCAGATGCATCAACTCATGATGCCAGCCTATGACCGCAGATAGGTCCCAGTCGGCAGCCAGGCTGTGCTGGCAGCGTCTCCGCAGCGCTGCATCCGCTGTACTTGCGCGTGCGCTAGCCGCACGACTCTATACACGAGGCTCTTCGCGAAAGCCGGTAGCGCGTTGTGCGCGCTCGCACTTTGTATGCGCCAGAGCTTGTGTCTCTATGTCTATGCGTCGCAACGGATTTGGTCCATACGCTTACACGCATAGCGTCTAGGGCACGCGCGGAACGCTCCATAAAGCTTCCAGCACCAGCACCAGCACCAGCACCAGCAATTGCCGTCAAGATGTGCAACGCAACGCATCGGGTATGTCGCACGCGTCGTTGTCCAGGCTCCTCCGCCTCCGCGGTACAACAGCGTGACCCCGCGTCGCGTCGCCGCCCAAGGTACCGAGCAACTGGAGACGATGCCGTCGTCATCGCCACCACTGCTCTTGCATAGCTGCTTGCACGTTCCTGGGCGCTGCTGCAGTCGCCAGTATGCCCCAGCGCTAGAGTGAGCGCGCACCCACCAACTGGTGATCACCAAGTCACACACACACACACACAGTGTAACTAGACGCTACCCGAATTGTGTAGTTCCGTTTTAGCTAGTTGCATACAGTAGGTGCAACACGCATATACACGAGCGTAGACACATACCTGTCCGTCTTCAAGGAGCAGCACATGTTCTTTTCCTGGTAACGAGACAGAATCAAAGAAACCTATCAAAAAGCTCCATAGCGCTCAAGAGAAAGAGGTTACAAGTCCACGACACCCATGTCCGTCCTCATGCATAGAATTTGGTGACCTTCAACACCTATGCACGCATACACGCATACACGCATACATGCATACACGCACACACGCATACACGCACACTGCTTCTCCGCGCAAACGCAATACATGACGCAGCGCACCGGCCCTGGAACACTGGGACACGTATGCGCACGTTTACGGCACCTGCGCGCTTACACGCATGAGCGTCACGCGATCATCTCAGAAAATCTAGAGGGCACGCTTCCTATCCCTTCTATTCTCCCATTCCTTCTAGACCTCTTATTCTTCCGATATGCCTCTTATATCCTCCCCCATTCTATAGATCCATTCCGATATCCCTCCAGTATCCTTCCCAGTGGATCTGTATTCTATAGATCCATTCCGATATCCCTCCAGTATCCTTCCCATTGGATCTGCATTCTATAGATCCATTCCTGTATCCCTCGTGTATCCTTCCCAGTGGATCTGTATTCTATAGATCCATTCCGATATCCCTCGTGTATCCTTCCCAGTGGATCTGTATTCTATAGATCCATTCCGATATCCCTCGTGTATCCTTTCCATTGGATCTGCATTCTATAGATCCATTCCTGTATCCCTCCTGTATCCTTCCCAGTGGATATGTATTCTATAGATCCATTCCTGTATCCCTAAGAAAGGCCCCCTGTTGTTGATGCAGGGCGCATCGAGCGCGCGCGCGCTGAACATCCATCGCTGCGCCCCGACGCGCAGCGCGCAGACGCGTCACTCGTGTCGACGTGCGTCCGTCGCACGTTTTGTTTCGCTCGACTCGCTTCGACGCGTTCGTTGCGTGTCTGTTGTGCGGTTGCAAACGTCGGTTGCTGTGTTTGTTGCACAGATATGGCGCTCAAGCGCATATCCAAAGAACTTGTAGACCTGGGAAAGGACCCACCGGCAAACTGCTCCGCTGGTCCCGTTGGTGACGATTTGTTTCACTGGCAGGCAACGATTATCGGGCCGCCAGACTCTCCCTACGCTGGTGGCGTCTACTTCCTCAACATTCACTTTCCGACGGACTATCCGTTTAAACCACCAAAGGTGCAGTTTACGACGAAAATATATCACCCGAACATCAACTCGAACGGTTCGATATGTTTGGATATTTTGCGGGAACAGTGGTCACCGGCGTTGACCATCTCGAAAGTGCTGCTCTCTATCTGCTCGTTATTGACGGACCCGAATCCCGACGATCCCCTGGTCCCGGATATCGCACACAAGTACAAGACGAACCGGGCAAAGTACGAGGAAGAGGCACGAGAATGGACACGGCGCTACGCGATGTGAAAAGCAGAAACGGTACGACGCGGTGCACGCTTCTTCAGCGATGAACGCTGATGCTGTTGGGGTATTGGCCGCGGTCGCAACGTTACGGCAACGACGAGGACGATAGCGAAGATCGTACATGGTATGTGGTGGTGTTCACTTCGGACACCACGAGGCAAACTTGGTGTAAAACACATCTTTACCCGCTCGGAAGCGCCTTCTTACCGCACGTTTCCCAGCGTTTCGTTGGTTAGGCAGTGGAGATGCGTCGGATTGCCTGGTTCACGCCAACGACACGCAGCTCTTGCGTACCGTGTTCCTTGAACATGCAGTCACCGTCCTCGTCCACGTGGATGCAGACACCAAGGACACCCTCGAGGTCTCCCTGGTACACAACGAGGGTATCGCCGGGATCGGGCGCTACCGGTTCGAGCTCGGTTCGAGCGCGTGCCTCTGCCTTGGATGCCTCCTGTTCAGTGTGCTTCGATGCGGCGTCTTGTTGTTGATCATACGCTTTGACCAGCCATGATCCGGATTCTTCGGACGGTAAACCGCAAACAACCACGAGACGATTGCCCGCACGCTTGTCACGCATGACCGCCCCAAGCCAGTAGGATGGCACCGAAGATACTGTAAACGCGCCCGGCACTGATTCTGGTACTTTTCGTATTGTCGTTGTCGTTGGTGGCGCTGGTGTGACTGCGTCTGGTGCGTCTGGTGTAGCCGGGTTGCATTCCGACGACATTGCGACTGGGCCGGAGCCCGCGGCAGCTGCTCCAGCTCCAGCTCCTGCTCCTGCTCCTGCTCCTGCTCCTGCTTCACTGGCGCCGTCGTCTACTGCAGCCTTGACGCTCGTTGGCCGCTGCGCGTCCACCGCGGGATGCATGGGCGTCGACGGCCGTACACTGGCAAACGCCTCAGGAACGTGTGCCGGTGTCATCGGACGCCAGACATCGCTGGCACCACCACCACGAGCAGAAGCGCCACCCGCTGCCGTACCTCCGAACTCGTGAGCCGGTGTCATAGGAACCGAGGGATGTAGTGGCGTTGCCGCCAGTGCCGAAGCGTACGGCGTCACGGGTACCGTCGCATACGAAGCATCCATCGCTGGGGTACGCTGCATCCCGGCAACCTGGTTGTTAGGTTGCCAACCCTGCAACGGGGTCCTCGCGGAGGCAACGCCTGCACCAACAGCGGCCAGCGATGAGGTCGCACCAGGCGTGCCCGTCACCAAAGACGCTTGTCCATAGGCACCAGTAGCCATACCGAGTCCGTAAGCGCTCTGTCCCGCAAGCCCTGTTACGAGTCCGGGGCCATAGAGACCCCCGATGACCGATGCACGTCCCAGAGCAGCACTCGTCGCTGCTGAACTGGCCTCTGCACGTAGGCGTACCGCATCCCGTGCCACCGTAATCGTCTTCATCGATGACTCCAGTTCCAGGCGCACACTCGTATCCGAGGCATCTAGAACGCGTCCGGAGAGGCCCTTGTGCGGACCCCGCGTCACCGCTACCCAGCGGTGCAGAAGCGGATCACCACCACCACCACCACGACCACCACCGCGTACTGCACCAGGCGTCGGCTTCCGGCCCGAATCACTACCCCCAAACGGTGCTCTCGACGATGATAAGGGCGCAGTGCTGTTACCGAGCCCCCCGCTCCCGATACCACCGCGTCCAAACGCAGTGCCCATCGATGGACGCCAACCACTTGTCGGTGCAACGAACGGCAACGACGTCGACACGGTGCCGGCTCCCGAAGCGTTCACCTCGGCTGCAGGCGCCTGTGTCAGCCGCTGCACTTCGCTGCCGCTTGCAACCACCATACCTGCGTTATCGAGATGCTCACGAATACGCAGAAAAAGGCGATTCCCAAACACATACATCACAAGCGCTTCGCGGTTACGGTGCGGATGTCGGGCACCGACGATGCGAACTGCATCACCAGCTCCAACCGGTTGCTGGGCGGCATCCAGGGTACGCAGCTGGCTAGTGCGAGCCGTGCTCCCATCGCGACGTCCGCGAATATCCTGAACACTGACCGTCTTGATTTCTCCGACTTCGTTCATCACCTGAACGCGTTCTACAGCGGCCTGTGCAAGTGCTACAGCACCGCGTGCGCTCAGCATCGTGCCGTTTGCACCGTTCGCCATCAGGTCGGTAGATGAGGCGTGCCCCAGCAGGCTACGCAGGATCAACCAGGCATGCCGCGGCTCCGAGTGCAGTGTCACCAGATCGAAGAGATGGTACAGGCCACCGGCAATCAACTTGGCGGCTGTAGCAGCGCTCTGCTCTCCACTGGACTCGCTGAGCAGGTGCGCGGAGACGCGTACGACCTCGTTTGTTACATCGGCGAGCACGGTTACCGACGCTTGTGCATCATTGTCGTTGTCGGCGTTGTCGGTGCTCTTGTCAGTGTCCTGGTCCTGGTACGCGGTAGCCACAACGAGGCCAGTGAGACCGGCATGTTTGCCAGCGGATATCCGCACATGATCCCCGATGGCAAAGTACTTTTCCAGGTCTGCCGCCAACACCTGAACTGACGCCGGTGTCGTCGAGGCATCGTGCTCACCTGTCGCTGGGGTCGGTTGTATGAGGACTCGAGCGTCGGGCAGGACGCTATCCACGATGCCGATGAGGTTCCGCAGGTCACCGCGTCGAACGCGTACACGATCCCCTTTGCGAAAACGATGACGATTGGCATCCGCGGCGGTAGCGGTGACCGCTTGTGTTGCAGCCACCAGAGCAGATGAAGCGCGAAACGCTTCCATGTCCGCTGCAGGTGTACTGGTACCGCTTGCTATGGCGTCGATACCACTGGTGAACCGCTGCACCGTCGCCGCTGCGGCAAGCGAGTCGTCAGACGCTTTATCGCTGATACCAGCACCAGCATCATCATTATCATCATCATCACCATCATTATCATCATCATCAGCGGCGGCGGCGGCAGCAGCAGCAACTTGCGCCTGACGCTCCGCTTCCTGGAACGGCTCCAGCTCGTCGATGCTGGGCGGCGTCATCGCTGCTCCATGAATGATATTCTTTCGAGAGACGCGTTTGTATAAAAGACCGTAACGAAACTGATCGTTTTCGAACTCGTCAAACCACTCACCGGTGCGCGAATCACGTCTCGCAAACACATTCACGTGAAGGATACGAGCGACCTGGTCTCGATCAAAGAGTTTCCGCGGTGGACGCACGCCGGACGTCCGCGATCCACCGCGGCGTGCTGCGGCAGCTTCTCCGACTTGACGCGAAGGAGCACCTTTTGTAGCGGCATCGTCCACGTTTTCCATATCGTCTCGGTCGACGGCATCGACGGCACCGTAGCGCGGTTTCCGCGCCAACGCCGTCAAGTCCAGACGCGGTACCAAGCGAACGATAACTTGATCTTCTCGAATTTGATAGACTTGTGCCAGATCCCCAGCGTAGAGGCCACGACGTAGACGCACCCATTGGCCTGGAATGAGCTTCTGACGCTCCGTTGCGGGTCGTACAGAGACGACCTCTACCATCTCTTTCAACGGGACCAGCGTAACCTTGGTCTGGTACAGATGATGGAGTCCTTTGATGGCGTCTCGGACATCGTTTTCACGTGGTGCCTCAATGTAGAGGCAACCGCGCAGATGATCCGGTGCCACGATGCCGGTGATCGCCAGAGGTTGACCCTGATTCGCCCGGTCAACGCATTTCTGCAAGAGACAGATGGTCATTTCTTTTTCCTTACCAGTTCGACATTTCACCAGGAACAAGCGCGGGTCATGCACTGTTGGCAGGAGGCTCTGTTGCTCGATGTCGGTCGGGGGCTTGCCGCGAGCCATGGCAGCCGGCACCGGCAACACGTCCAGGTCGGATGCGGCACCGTGCAGACGGCGTGCTGTTGATCCATCAGCAGCACCAGCTGCACCCTCAAGAAACGCCCGGGTGATGAGGTCGGACTCCTCGTCTTCATCGTCGAGGCCACCGTAACGTTCTTGGACGAATTTTTCGAGCTCCTCAGCGGTTTGGGCGCGTTGCAGAAGCGCTGCCTCCGCTCGACGACGTTGTTCGCGGCGAGCGATGGCCTCCCGCTCCTCGGCAGCGAGCTCCTCTTCATCTGCGGATTCTTCGTCTTCATCGGCGACGAGGTCTTGGATATCATCATCTTCCTCTTCTTCCTCGTCGCCTTCATCGACTTCGGCCTCGAGTTCCAAGAACTGAGCCGCTCCACGTCTTCGGCGGCTGCTGTGCTCCTCTTCATCTTCGTCTTCCTCGTCATCTTCGTCTTCGTCTTCGTCTTCATCGGCTTCCTCATCCGCATCGTCATCGTCGTCGTCTGCCCTTTCTTCTTCATCGTCTTCATCATCGATCCCGTCCTTGACTTCCGCGCTTGGGTATTCATCACCGTCGTTTCCTTCCGCTTCTTCCTGCATACGATGTTGAATCGTGCTCTTGACGTTCTGGCGCAGCGCTGTCGCAAGCGCTTCCTCCTGCCGCCGCAGCGGATGTCTTTCGGTGGTATCGCGCGTCGAATACCCCGACTCTGTCGAGTCCTCTGGTCTCAATGTCTCACTGCTCCCTGCCGCCGTAGCCGGTTGCGGTGTCGACAGCGGCGGGGACGCTTGGGATGGTTTGCTTGGTGTAAAAGCAGGCACATCTTCTCCGCTGGTACCGCCTGGTAGAACAGGTGGTACGCCCGTCGCAGCCGGCACTGGAGCATTCGGTATCTCCAATCTGGACGATGGCGATGAAGACTCATCTGCCGCTTTTGTAGAGGATTCTTGATCACGATGAATTTCGTATCTTTCGTGAGCATCATGGCGAAGGGTCTTCACCGGAGGTTCCTCTTCAACCGTGCTCTTCGTGTCTGGCTCCGCAGATTCCAGTCCTCTTTTGACTCCGCGAGCACGACCTGCTGACAATGTGGCTGTTGACTGGACTTCAGACGCCTGGGTTCGTTTGCCCGACTCGGGCACTGCTTGTCCTGCGGATAGCTCCTGTGATGCCGCCTCTTCGACAAGAACCGGTGAATCTGGTGGTGGCGGGAGCGCACTCGAACCTGCTGCTGAGCCAGAAGTGTTGCACCCTTCCAGCCCGCTCGACATCTGACCAGCGCCAGAAGTTGTTTGTTGTACATGTGCTGGGTTCTTGTCGTCGTTGGATCCTGTGACGTTGGGCATCGAGCTGGCCGAGACTTGCTGCAACGAGTCCGAGGCGTCGCTCGCGGGTTGCACGCTTGCGTTCGCCGAGTCGTTTCCGGTTGAGGACAACGTCGCTTCATCCCGCATCCGACTTGAAACAGAACCGCTCCCTTGGTCCGTAACCTGTGAAGAGCTTAATCGAGGTGTTTCCGTGTCTGCTGTCCCAGCGCTTGGTGTCATGGAGTTCCCAGTCGCTGCCGTTGGCGACTTGTCATCTGCGCTTCTAGTTTCGCTGGATTTTTCCTGCTTTGACATGGGCCACTTACGACCTCAAAACACGCTGAGTACGACAGTGTCCACCACTGGGATGCGTTCTCCGTTAAACGCCTGCTTGACAGGTGACGTTGTTTCGCCTCTTTCTGTGAGCGTTCGCTTCGAACGACGCACAGCGTCTGTCGGTGGCGGAGCGCGCTCGTCTACAGACTTGCCCTTGGTGCTTCGAGGACGTAGGCGCTGCCACTGTTTGATCAGTAGCGAAGCGTGTACGTAAAATTGGTGCTGGCTGGAGCTTCCGAGGCGCCTCGCTAGGTACCTGCCTCTGCGAACCTGGCTAGAGCTTTTCGGTGGTACGCTCTGGAGCTGACCGAGGCGCTCCCCAGAGCACTCGAGTTGTCGGAGTACCAAACACCCAGAGCTCTTCACTTGCACCAGCGAAACGTTCGCGATTCGTTTCCAGAAGGCGTGCTTTCGAGAGACTTTGCAAAACGCTGAAACAAAACGTTGTGGAGCCGCGGCGACCGTCCTGCGAAAGCGTTGTTGTTGTCGTAGACGAGTTGCTCGCCTCTGAGCCGCTTGACGGGCGAGTTGTCGAACGTTTTAGACAAGGTATACAATGAAACGGTTCTCTGGTGGAACTTTTTTGGAACCAGGTTGATAGCTTTCAGATGCTCTTGTTTGAGGAGAGTTTTTTGTTTCCATCGCTGGAGGAACGACAGTGCTGAGCGATGGAAGACAACTGTATACTCGCGACTGGCGTCCGCAAGAGTCATCGCCGAGTTCGTGCGTTCCGCTAGCGCAAGCACGAGACCTGCACGCTCTTTGCTCAACGTATGGAGTCGTGATACGAAGCTGTCACAACGTCGCAAACGGAGTCTGTGAAACAAGGTTAGCGACGACGCTGGAGCAGTTGCGCTACGTTCTTGCTGACTCAAGTTCTGATGCGATTCATCGGCTCCCGCGACTCTTGACCTGGTTGGAACTGAGCACCTTCACGACGAGCTCTTCTGGATCTTATGTTCTGTTTCGATATTCATTGGCCCGAATAGCCCAGAAAGTGCGTACAGTGCGGTTCCGCCCAAAGCACCTAGTCACAGAAGCGGGTATGCGCTGCTCTCTCAAGTGTCATGATTCCAGTAGCAATAG
>Ga0078972_1003430_pt1 | contig 47557 bp, 33 predicted proteins | sample YelNatPaOPGAMG01_FD_67568 | JGI IMG/M metagenome (GOLD analysis project Ga0078972, IMG submission 67568) | Hot spring thermophilic microbial communities from Obsidian Pool, Yellowstone National Park, USA - OP-RAMG-01 (SPADES assembly) (version 2) | ecosystem: Environmental > Aquatic > Thermal... | reverse complement strand
AACAGCATTTTTAAATTCTAAATATTTCATTTCCGTAAATTATAAAAAAATATTATTTACAGAAATAGTATACTCAATAAAATCACATTTGTCAATAGTCGTAGCAGGCTACCGCTTTAGACTTCCAAAGGCAATTGCATCAGTTCAACGACAATTGCACTTCTCGGTTAATCGAATAAGGCGAATAATCTTGTACTGGTTCAACGGAAATCGGACTTTTAGGTTAATTGAATAATGTGACCAATCAGGCTGCATTTTTAGCCTCGAACCAATTAAGTTCTTGCTTGATGCAACTTGTCATCACGTACTTTTAGCCTTTCATCGATTCTACTAATTAGGAAATCTGCTGGTGTGAGTTCCCGGAGGCTTTTGTTGAGCCAATTCGATTTCTATAGTTCGTCCCGCCCGCCTCGTATAATTCCCTGTAGGATAGTATACGCCTGGGCACCTCTGTTTCTTACATACAAAAAGACACAGAAAGCAAACATCAAAAAGAAATTTGCTACTCTGTGTCTTTGCGACAAAAATTTGCCAGCTGAACCTACAGCACCCAGTTTTTATAAACGATTCGAAGAACTCCTGTTTGCCGCCTTACTACGCCGCCATATCGAGAAAAATCGCCACGTGGTCGAGTTGGTGCCTCATGTGTGTGTTGAGGAGCAACATATAGCCCTCGCGGCGGCTTTGAAAAAGGAATTTCAACTGCTAAGTTCGATCGTTGCGTCGATCACATTTTTAAGCTGCGCGTCCGCGTAGGCAACGAACGACATAGATGTAGATTTGTCGCGGCGCCGTTCACGAACCTGGTATTGGAAAAGAGATTTGCAGTTCCCCAAAGAAGCTTTACACCTGATTCATCTTGCTTTTGTTTGGCGTAATCCATAATGACCGTGAGCCTCTTTTCGGATTCGGCAATTGTTCCACCTTCCTGTACAAGATCAAGGACATGAAAACAGTAGAAGGGTGTACTCTATTTTAGTTATAAACTCGAACGCGACATCCATCTTTTCTTTCGCGCACCGAATCGGAACCTCGTGTTTGAGCCACGGAAGCTCGTGAGCGCTCGGTCCGAATGGTTTGATCCCTCTCGCCGAACGAATGCCAATAAGCCACGGCGAACCGAAAATGGCCCTCCACTTTTCTTTCAAGCAATCACCTTTTCGGGATTGGAATACTTGGAAGTGAACAAATTTTTCGGATTCCTCACTTTACTTTCTAAATTTGTTTTCTTGATACCCGATGTCTCCTGTCGTTACCTTCACTGCCATCTTCATTAACTTTTTGATTTCAGTTTTAACTTCAGTAAATCCAGCCAGTCAGAATAAGCGGAAAGGTACGCCTCCTTTTTTCCCTCGTCCGGTTCCACTGTCATTATTTTCCTTAGATTCGTGAATGCTTCCTCGAAGCTCCTGTAAATTCCAGCTCCGACTGCAGCAGCCCTCGCCGCACCTACCGATCCGTCTGTATCGTACATATTAATCGTTGCACCCGAAAGAGTCGCCAGCGTCTTCGTGAAAACAGGACTCAAGAACATGTTGGCATGCCCCGCGTTTATCTCCGAGGCTTTCATCTCAAGTTCTTCAATGATGTCTATACCGTACTTGAACGAGAACGCAACTCCTTCCAGAACCGAACGAACCACCTCAGCCCTACGATGAATATTAAAGTTGAGTCGCTCGAACGATGCGCCGAGATCTTTGTTGATAAGCATTCTTTCGGCGCCGTTGCCAAAATTAATGAAACGAAGTCCCTTCGAACCAATAGGTGACTCAGCTGCGAGCGTATTCAATTCGGAATATGAGACAGAATCACCGATAAGCTTTCTTATCCAGCTGTACGAAATGCCCGTCCCATTTATGCAAAGAAGGATTCCAAACCTATTTTTGTCCTTCGAGTGATTGACGTGAGCGAACGTATTGACCCTCATTTGGGGATCGTATCTTATCACATCGCTGATTCCATAGACAACACCGGACGTCCCGGCCGTAGCCGCTACTTGTCCCGGTTCGAGAACGTTTAAGGAAAAGGCGTTGTTCGGCTGATCTCCTGCTCTGTATGTGAGTTTCGTTCCTGCCTTGAGTCCAAACTCCGACGCAGCGGACGAAGTTAGCTCACCTTGATCCCCAAAAGTGGGAACCATGTCCGCAACCAGATTCTCTTGTATCTCGTATTGGGATAACACAAGGTCCGATACTTTGTTTGAAATGAAGTCCCATAATATTCCTTCCGACAAGCCTGACATGGTGGTACGCACTTCGCCAGTAAGCTTCATTGCGAGGTAATCTCCTGGGAGCATAAACTTATCGATCTTCGCAAAAAGGTCAGGCTCGTTTTCCTTCACCCATCTCAGTTTCGACGCAGTGAAATTACCGGGTGAATTCAGCATCCGCTGAAGACACCTTTGATGACCAATGGCATCGAATGCCCTGTCACCGATCTCAACAGCCCTGCTGTCACACCAGATGATAGACGGCCTGAGCACGTTCTTATTCTTATCGACTACCACAAGTCCATGCATTTGATAAGAGATTCCGATCGCTTTGATGTCGGACGGATTAATTCGCGAAGAGTAGAGGATTTCTCTTGTCGCGTTTTTTGCGGCATCCCACCACATTGCTGGGTCTTGCTCTGCCCAACCTGCCTTCACGGCGATGATCGGCATCTCATTTCTCGGAAAAGTACTTTGGGCAACGGCCACTCCTTTTTGAGTGTCAAAGAGTGCTGCTTTGACCGACGAACTTCCTACATCATAGCCGAGTGTGTACATCTAAACAGCCTTATTCTAAATCTTCTAGCTTGTCTGCATGAAGTTAAGAAGAAAGAAGAAAAGTTTGAACATATTAAATCGAAATTTTAAAAGGTTCTTTGTTTTATCATAAAAAAGTAGAGCTGCCCTCCCTTACCCTCCAGTTTTCCGATTATTGCGCTTCAACGGGCGCAGAGATCCGAAGGTGAGACATAGAGACTGATGCTGAACCATCCAAGCGTATGATCACATAATGGCTGGGGAATTTTGCGTTAGGACTGCTCCTATCATGATACAATTGCACAGTGGAGGGTTAACCTGATCATTTGATTAGAGCGCCTTCCAATTGGTATTTTACAGTCACCGCTTGGCGTAACCCATACGCTTCTTTCGACTCTTAGAAGATTGAAAGAATAAGGCACCAAAAATAGCTTCGATATTACATTGCTGGCAACGACTACATCATTGACCGCTATGAGATTGAGCTTTCGCACAACACTCATCTTCCTGAAAGACGTATTTGCACCTGATTAAGGGATACTCCGTCTATGATTGAGCGCTCTGAACTCTTGAGGAGACTTTCCGAATTTTGCCTTGAACAGGTGGTAGAAGTGGCTTAGACTTTCGAACCCAGAATCCATCGAAACCTGGATTACCTTCTCATCAGAGCTGGCGAGCATGTTCGCAGCGTAGTTGAGGCGCAGCTCGTTTACGTACTCTGTGGGCGTTTGTGAATAATGCTTCCTGAACAGCCTTGAGATATGCTCCTTGCTCCTGAGCGCCAGCTTGGGCATCACCGTCACCCCTTTTGTGAAGTTTTCCTTCTTCCTCATCTCTTCTCTGAGCCATTCTAGCCACTCCGGAACTTCAGCGCTCTTCTCTGTCAAGTTTGAAGCGAAGTATTTCGTGAAGATATCCACAAGCAGTATCCGCATGGTCGTTCTTATCCGCTGCTTATCCGTCCTTGGCAAGGTGTTGAGGTGCTCTAGTTTTGACTGTACGACCTCTTTTTCGCTCTTCGGCAGAATAATCACGGTAGGAAAATCTGCCTCCAGCAATTCCGCTGAGGGGAATCCAGGACCCAAATACGCGAAAAGCTCTCTGCAAGTCTCCCGCGGAAAAGCCACATTTATAAGATATGCCTCCTTATCGCTGCTCTTCTCGTAATAATGGATATCGTCTGGGCGAACAAATACAATCGAACCTTCCTTGAGCATTTGCGTCGATCCGTTTACGTTATGCCTTACTTCACCCCTCACAACCAGAAATATCTCATAGAAATCATGGCGGTGTGCTACCGTTATGTCTTTCAGAGACTTATGGAATGCGTAATGAATTTCTGTATCTGGGTCCAGGAGATCCTTCGTGTACAAACGGGGCGTCGAGTCTCCCATTTTGGCTACTCCATATAGTGGAAGTCAATTCAGAACAATATTTTTATCATTATATAACAAGACTATTTAATGCTAAGCAGCTAATATATGCTTGCAATGTCAGAATAAGGTTGTATCGACATCAATAAAATGTAATTCACTGGCAATTGAAATGAAAGAGCTGAGAACAAATCCACCCTTAAAATTTGACGACGGTAAACCGCCGAAAGGAGAGATTGAAATGTTAGAAGTTACAGAGAACCACGTAGGCATCGCCCCATTGGCCGATGTCAAACCAGAAAATCACTTCTCAGCGGATGGGATATACGCGACCGAGCTCAGGTTCACCGAAACTTACAAGAAATATGCTAACGCACACCCTGCAATCAGAGAAGCCATGTGCCTGAAGGCGGAGTATCCCGCGTACTTTACCGGGATACAGGGCAACGACCTGATTGCGGGTCGAATAAAACATGGACGCGTCGGGTTCAGTATTGACGAGTGGGGACCCACGGCGTTCGGCTACTACTGCCAGGAAGAAGAAATACTGAAAGACCTGGAAGCTGGGCTTGTTCCGTTAGAGTTAAGAGACGCAGTAATGGAAATGGTCTCGTTCTGGCGACATGAGGATACCTCCTCGAAACTACGTGCGCGATATCCTGAGCAAATGAAAAAGTACCTTCCCTCAGATGATTGGATGGGTTCGCCGGGTATAGCTTTCCCTCTCTATCGACTAACAGGAGCGAACGTGAATTTCAAGGAGTTGATGGAATTGGGTATACCGGGTCTAAGACTGAAGGTCGCCAATGCGAGAACAAAAGCTGCAATGGAGGGCGGAGACGAAGCGCTGTTCGAGGCCATGGAGATGGCCATCGATGTTCTGGTTGACGTTTGCATGTTTTACAAAAACGACGCAGAGCGAAAAGCCGAAGCTATCAGAGATTCGGATCCGAACAGGAGCGCTGACCTCCTCCGTATGGCGAATACGCTGGAGGCGATTACTGTCGCGAAGCCGAAGACTCTTAGGGAAGCAATCCAGCTGTTCTGGCTCTACTCGCTGGTTGGTGATATCCGGAACTATGGACGAATGGACGTATATCTCGGCGACTTTTACGTCAACGATCTGCAATCCGGAGCACTGGACTACGACGAGGCACTCAAACTGCTGCAGTCTCTCTGGCAATTGATGGCTGACAGGAACACGAGAGTACACGGCAGGGTCATCATAGGTGGCAAAGGCCGTCCAAACGTCGAAAATGCAGACGAGTTCGCGCTCCTGGCGATGGAAGCGACTCGCACAGTTAAGGAAATTGAGCCGCAGCTGTCTCTACGCATTTATGACGGAATGGATCATCGACTGCTGGACAAGGCTCTTGAGGTCATAGGGGAAGGCCGTACTTTTCCTATCCTTTACAACGATGAAGTGAATATTCCAGCGATTGCCAAAGGGCTGAATGTAAGCATTGAAGAAGCGGAGCAGTATGTCCCGTTCGGATGCGGTGAATACATAATAGACCATAGAAGTTTCGGAACGCCTAGCGGCGTCATCAATTTACTGAAGGCTCTCGAGGTTACGATCCATAACGGCATAGATCCATTAACTGGAAAGGTTGCAGGACTCGCACTCGGAGAACTGAAGGATTTTAATAGCTTCGATGATTTATGGTCCGCATACACACGGCAGGTAGAGTTTTTTGTAGACCTGATGGCACAGCAAGAAGAACTTGAATATAAAATCGCTGCCGAGTCGGCAGCTTTTCTCTTCGTGAGCATGCTATACGATGATTGCATAGAACGTGGCAAAGCTATATTTTCTGGAGGAGTTCATTACCTGGGCGGAACCCTTGAAACCTACGGAAACACAAACACAGCCGACAGCCTGACCGCGATCAAGCAGCTCGTGTACGATACGAAAACCGTCACCCCCGATGAACTCATAACCGCTCTCGACTCCAATTTCGTAGGGTACACAAAATTACGAAAACAACTTCAAAGGTGCCCGAAATATGGCAACGACAATGAGATTGCTGACCAAATGCTGTTAAATGTCCATAACCATGTATGCAAATATACCAGAGACCAAAAGAACAAGACGACACTACACTCATATTCAGTGGTCATCATAAATAACAGCGCAAACACACTGATGGGACGTCACACGGCTGCATCCGCCGACGGAAGACTTTCGGGTACATCCATGAATAACGGCAACGCTCCATCCAGCGGGAATGATATTGAGGGACTTACCGCAATGCTAAATTCGATTGTAAAGCCTGATCCATCGATTCACGCCGGCGCAGTCCAGAACATGAAATTCAGCAAGGAGCTTTTTACAGACAAACGCGAAGAGCTGAAGGCGCTTCTTCAAACTTATATGGAAAAGGGCGGCACACAGGCGATGATAACCGTCGTGAGCCGTGACGATCTTGAAAATGCGATGAAGGATCCCGAACATTACCGCCACATCTTTGTCAGGGTCGGCGGATTCAGCGCTCGCTTTGTGGAGCTAGATTACGATATTCAGCTGGAAATCCTCAACAGAACCCTTTATTGAGCTGGAGGTAATGGAAGTAATGTCGTCCTGTGAATCCGGGATGGTCCTGGACATCGTTCGCTTCTCGTTACACGATGGCCCTGGGATAAGAACCACTATCTTTCTCAAAGGTTGCCCCCTCAGTTGTAAGTGGTGCCATAATCCGGAGTCTCAGTCCTACAAGCCGCAACTTTCGTTCGACTCTTCCAAATGCACAAATTGTCTGGATTGTATCCCCATCTGCCCCACACACGCGTTGTCTGCCACGAGCGGAAAACTTGCAGTGAGCTTCGAACTCTGTAACGCATGTGGAGACTGCGTTCAAACTTGTCCGACGGATGCATTTAAGATCTATGGCAGACTGCGCACGACCGACGACGTTATTTCGATCGTATTGAAAGACCTAGCATATTATAAGAACTCCGGCGGCGGCATGACCATTTCAGGGGGTGAACCGATGGCTCAATTCAAGTTCACATTGGACCTGCTCAAGGCAGCAAAAAGAAACGGTGTCCATACCTGCGTCGAGACTTGCGGATATGCCCCTACCGAGAGGTTCTCACAACTGCTCGACTATGTCGATATATTCCTTTACGATTACAAAGAGACTGACCCAGTGACCCACAAACGGCTCACAGGAGTATCAAATCGCCTCATTCTGAAGAACCTGGATTTTCTATATAATCAAAAGGCGAATATAATTCTCAGGTGCCCCATCATCCCGGGTATCAATGACACAGAGGAGCATCTGTCAGGCATCCGCTCTCTATATAAGAAATATCCTAACCTTGGCGCTGTGGAAATACTGCCGTACCACAATATGGGGAAAACCAAAGCGGAGCGAATAGGCGCCACATATGAACTGCGCGACATCGCAACCGCAACGAGGGAACAGGGTTTAAGGTGGGTGAGTCTTCTACGTGGGTACGGATATGAGACAGTACGGATGGGATGATACAAGGGTTCACGCTGGCGGACGGCTTGAGGACGTTCTTATAAGAACTCTCCATCACGCAGCCAGCAGCGAGATTTCTACCTTACTTTTACACCATTGCGAAGAAACGGCTCTGCCAGTCCCTTCAGGGAACCGTCAGGCTCGTATATAGCCTCTGGCGAGAATTGAATTGCGTACGCCCTTCTCATCTTGTTTGTAAAGTTTGCTCCCGACCTGTGAAAGACCGTGCTTGAAAAGACCGCTACTGAACCTGCAGATGCTACGAAAGGTTCCCCCTTTTCACTTCCGAAGTATCCGACCCTGTCGTTGGAGTTTGGAACCGGTTTGTGGGGCACCTTCTCGCGTGTCCCTGCTTTGTCGTACGACAAGAGATAAATGGTGCCATTCTTTTCGCTCACATCGTCCAATGGAATCCACACGTTCACGTAAGGGCTGTGGGGATGATCAACATAACCTGAGTCCTGGTGCCAGGCCAACTCTGCACCTTTTGTGTCCATTCCTTTCACCACGAATTGCTCCCAGAAGAGCATCGCGGTATTGCCTATCGTCGCCCGGCAAATTTCGGCCATTAGATTGCTGAAGATGAACTTGCCCAGTTCAGGGCGTTCCTTGTAGGCTAGAAATACGAAGTACCGACTGCCCTTTCTGCTCAGATTCAATACATCAGTACCTAGCCTGTCCATTTCGGTTTCTTGTTCCCTGATGAGAAAATCGCATTCCAAGCGAAGAAACTCCAGTGTTTCATCGGGGATGACCTTCTCAAGAAAGAAATAACCATCCCGTTTAAACTGCTGCTTCTTTTCATCCGGGATTTGTATCTTTTGTGTCAACATTCGTACCTCTCCTTTAAGTGGTTTCCATTAGCAATGAATCAACTCTTGAATCTTACCTGGACGTTGTATCATTGCCACAGGCTCGTTCCTATACTTTTACGTCCTCGTATACAATTTAGGAGTAGAGATACGAATAATCTTGTCCCCGATTGACATCAACTCACGATAAAACGCGACATGGTTGATTCCAATCAGCGGCGGTACTGAGGAAGGAACGGTACGTCCTTGTTGACATCCGGCCCAAAGAACTTGAAGATAACAAGTTCACTGTCCCCGGTATTGAGTATCTCGATATCATCGACAGCCCGGTCATGGCAGATTAGCAATTCATCCATATCAGGGTTCTGAGCTTCTATATCCATCCCGCCGTAACTCCCGGTACCTCTCCAAACCAATAGGTTGTAAACACCGGAGTCCCGTGAGATATATCGCTTTCCTGGATGAACGACAAGTTTCTTGCCGCTAAATTTCCGGGAGTTATAGAAAATCCAAAACTCTTCACCGTTTAGATTTTTAGAATCCTTCACCAGAAGCGGCGGGGTATGCCTGTTCTCATAGAAGTAGGGATCGCCGCTAGTCTTCCAGTTCACCATTTCAAGTACGATTTTCTCCCCGTACTTCTTGATGTCTGACGGCCGCACGTCTTTGTAAAGGAGGTCCTTGGAAATGCGAGTAGTCCCCACCACCGCCTGCATCATTGAGAAAACGTCCGAGTCCTCCTGCAATTCAATTGTCAGAGCTGATCCAGGAGCGTGCAGCGTTCCCGCCGGGACGTGGAAGCCGTCGTCGGGCCTTTGCTGGTATGCGAAGGAGTGCTGAAGGATCTTGTCGTCTTTCCAGTCCACTAGATGTGGAAGAAGCAAGTCGTACTTTCGTTCGGCCGCAATATAAGGATGCACTCCAAAGAAAGTCTCCGGGTGTGGCCCCATGTCGACATCTTCTGGAAAGTAGTATGCTTCTTCTTTCGAGTTCTTCCCGACGAGCCTCGCATGTTTTTGCATCTGATGGATATGGAGCGGCAGCCTATCGCCATAGTCAAATATTTTTGCAAGCCTCCCCAGGCCAGGATGTCTGGCAGCATATCGTTTGCCCATGATTATCTCGCCAGCGCATTCGACTGCTTCCTTCAGCGTCACGTCAACCGCTCCTGGTATGTTCAGTAGACTGAGGCCTTCACCCGGGACGCTGACTTTATTGTCGGCCTCTGTGACAGAAGCGAGCCACCGCTCGCAGATTCCTCCCCTCGCGCCCAGCTCATACTCAGACCGGGGAAGTCCGAGCCGTCTTCCGGGTGGAATGAAGTCCCTTGCTACCCACGCCGGCTTCAAGCGCAATATCCCACTCGTTCTTAAGACTTCGTTTTCGATTAATGTCCTGACTTCCATCTTTCTTAGATTGCTCATATCATTCTCCTTAGAAGATATCCTGGTTTTCGTTGATGCTGTCTTTCAGATCACAATCTGCTTGCACGAGTATGTTGTTACTCAATTCTGTAAAGTACGACAAGGGTGCGGTGGTGCACAGACCATGTGGGCTGAAATGTTCCTCCTCTTTCAGGCCGGTGTCCCGATTAAACGGACCCTTCTCGGCAAAGTATGCCTCGAATATGGGTTCGAGTATTAACAAGAACGCTGTCTGCACTATACGATCCCGTATTACTGGTATCCCCAATGGACGTTTCTTTCCGTTGGCTTTCGGGATATATACCCGCCTTACTGGCTGCGGTTTGTAGCGCTTTTCTTTCATCTCAAGCTGAAGCTCAGCAAGATGTCCTTCAAGACCTCGTCTTTCTATCATGGCACAGGTCTATCTGTCTACCCCGCCCGTTCCACCGTTCGCTTTTACCTTGCGGTAGGGTTCTGCCAACACATCTTTACGATATGTCTTTCCAACGGACTGCAGAACCCGAAAGTTTGTCGAGTGGATTACGATAAATCCGTTTCCAGCTTTATACCGACTCCTCGCTATATGGCTACAGAGTTTTACCATCATTGGAACTCGGAGGGAGAACGCCTCTCCCTCCTCATCCAGATAGTTATGGAACAGTTTATCTCGGCACTCATTTGAGAAGCAGCATCCTCCTCACCTGCTGCAGGCCGCCGTATTGTAACACACAGAAATACACGCCGCTGCAGAGACGGTCGCCGTTGAACACCACCGCATGTTGTCCGGCAGCTTCGGGTCCGTTCACTAGTGTTTCAACGTGACGCCCGAGAACGTCGTACACCTGCAGGATCGCGTTGTCCGTGTGCGGCAAATTGAAACCGATCACCGTACTAGAATTAAACGGATTCGGATAATTCTGCTCGAGTCCAAACTCATTCGGAAGTAAAGAAGCGATGGAGGATCTGACTTCAAGCGTTACCTCAGAATCCGCCAGTATCAGCAGTCGTGTTGTATATGGATCGACCGAAATGTTATACGATGACAGCCCGCTAGCTGTTACCGGAAAATGCCGGTCAGTCAGAAGATCACTGAGGTAGTATATCTTCGAAGAATCGAGGTGCAAAGAATCCAAAGGAAGCTGGACGGTGGCTGACACCGACGCGTCGCCCATATTGATCAAGCCGAAGACATTCTGGTCCCCTTTCCAGCGCCGGTAAGCGTAAACATAAGCGTTCGGCGAAACACTTAGTTCCTGAAAGTTGTTCCCGTACAATGCAGGGAGTTCAGTCCTAATGTGCGAAAGATCCTGGTAATAAGTGAAGAGGCCATAGTTGTCTTGCGATTGAATGGACATGCTTCTGGAGAAGATATAGCTGCTCGTGTAAGGATAGCCGGGTGAGCCAATCTCCTGCCCGTTGTATATCAACGGGATTCCTGGGAGAAAAAATTCCAGCGCAGCGGCCATTTTCGTCCGAGGCAGGTCATGAGTGGGAAGAAATCGGTAAGTATCATTATTCTCAATGAACCGGAAGATTTTTGCTCTTGCGGAATATCCGTGGCCGTAGTTTGTCAAAGCATTGTGCAGAAGTGAGGCTCTTGCATTCTGATTACTGTTATTGAATATGGTTGGGTTGGAATTAGTGCTGTACGAAGTTGCAAACACCCACTGGGAAATCCAGCTTGTGCTGCTGGTCCAGTCGTACGCTACGTCGAAACCGTCGACATCGAAAGTCGCTGGATCGGAAGCCTTAGCTTCACCGAGAAGCATAACAGACGGCTTTATTCTTTTTAGTGCCAAGCGCAGCGTGTCCATAAACCCAGGATCTCTCGCATCAACAGCCCAAGCCGAATCGAACCGGTACCCATCAATATCGTATTCCTTAATCCAATATTCCGCAGCCTGAATTATATAATTCCGGACCTCAGGATTGTCGAGATTCAGATTCACTAGTTCGTTCCAGAAGTAACAAACAAACTGCATCTTTCCCATCGTAGTCAGATGTTCGTTGTTTGAATATGGCGCCGAATCTTTCTGCCTCTCGTAAAAGTCGTAGTAATGTGAATCCTGTCCGTACTTGACCGCGTCCTGTGCGTATGGATGATAAATGGATGTATGGTTTGGCACGAAATCGAATATTACCCTGAGCCCGTAATGGTGGGCGGTATTTACCAGCATATGAAGGTCGGAGGGCGTACCTAGATCGGGCCGGACAGCGAAATAGTCCGTAACATCGTAGCCCTGTCCACCATCGTGAGTGTCGTAGACAGGCTGGACCCAGATAGTATTGACTCCTAGCGAAGCTACCTCGGGAATCTTGTTGGTAATATCGCTGAACCGACCCTCAAACACAAATATGTAAGGCGTGATCCCGTAAACGACTGAACTATCTATCCACGCTGCGTGATCAGTGTAAATGTCGAAGGGTCTGATGCCAGATGCACCCACTGTGAAGTACGTTCTTGCAGTCATCGTGTCATTCATATTTGTGTAACCAGTCAGTGTGAAGTGGTACTCACCTTGAGGAGCATTCTGTGGAAGCGAAAAAGTGACAGACGTGTCGGTTATGGTGCCAAGGTCTACCTGCTCGGGATTGTCGGAGTCCTGGGTCCATCTGTATGTGATGATCGCCGTATCCGGATTCGATACAACGATGGAATGCAGAGTTATCTCCCTTCCCGAGACCGTGGCGAAAGCATACAGGTCCGGCACGGGGTTATAACCAAGAGCAAGATGCAATGTGTCCGAGAAGAACAATTGTCCAGCGCTGTCTACGCCAACTACGATATTGTTCATACCCCTTCCAACCCATATCGGCACCGAGAAAGTATTTCCGGGATACTGAAGTGTGAAAGGGTGTTGAGCACCATTCAGGTAAAGGACGGCGGCATTGGTGGTGACACCCGTCGCTCTTCCGGTTATTACCTGGGACTGACCCCACACGACAGCATCTTTCTGGTTAATACTCACCTGTGTTGCAAACATAAATCGAGTTTGGAGGAATATCAGTATGAGGATCTGCATGAATTGTGTTGCATGACCGTCGAAAGAGCCGACATGCCCGAAGCCATCGAGCAAACTGGTTTCTTGGAAGTTTATCAATTCACGCTTTTTCATTTGGGACGCTTTATCTGCCACTTATCGAGAATTTCACTCAGCCTTTCAAAAGAAGGCTTGGGAGTGCAGTCCTCCAGTACTAATCCGCCGTTAGGTATGTAACTTCGAAAATCCGCGAAATCATACCAGTTGATTGCCTTTATGAAAGGCCTGCTGTAGCAGACGGTGTACACGGCTTCCAGCCAATCTGCCTGAAGATCATTGTCCCAATGACGGTGCCAGGAATAGGGGCCTTGTGGGAATGGCTGTCCTGCGTTGACCGAGGCGACTGATGGACCTGATGTTGCGCCGATCTCGGTAATGTAGATTGGTTTTCCAAGCGTTCCAAATCTTTCCACCATCCGGGCAATATCCGATAAGTCCCGGTCCGGAAAGTAGACTTGGATTCCGACAATGTCGAAATCGACTCCTTCCATGATTAACTCCCTGAGAAATTGGAAAGGCGTCCTGAGGGTCCTGTTTGCGACAACATCGCCTGCCATTGTGCCTCGTGCAACGTACTCTCCAAACGGACCCGAATTATTAATAATCCTCTTGACTTTTGAATTGGCAGAAGTCGTGCTATCACAAGCCAACCGAACAATTTCGGTCATCTGTTCCGGAGTATTATTCAGAACATTTGCCCAGTCATGATATTCGTTCATAACTTCCCATTCAAGTACACTTTCACCATAGTGGGTTACAAGATCGTGAGCATGGCGCTCGACGTATTTCTTCTGTTGAGTGAAATCGAATTTCTTCATCCACTCGGGTGTAACACTCGGATGGAACCAGAACAAAGGTCTCCCCTCTATCCTGATCCCAACTCTGGTCAACCAATTCACGATGTCGTCTTTGATTCCCCAGTTGTACCTACCCTCCTGGGGCTCGAAAAGTTCGTACCATGAATCCCATACATAGTGGGTGACAGTAGCAAAATTGAATAGTTTGGGAAATATTTTCGTGAATGCCTCGGACTTCACCCAGACATATTGTCGCGTTTCGCAGCCGAAATAACCTTCTCCCTTGGGAGACTTCAAAGCTATGGCACCTCTCGCGTTTTCAAGTTCCATTTTCTCACCGCACCAAAGAGCGTAAAGGAGTGCTTTGTCAGCCAGCTCCGTGGATCTTGATTGACCTCTTGCAGTCTTCGACGCATCGTCCAACAAGTCCTCTGATAAGGCTTTAAGACCCTTTACTTCTTCCGAGAAAATAGTCCCGGATTTTGCGTACTTTTCCATTACTCGTTCATTTCGCATTACCCGGCTTCTGGCAAGCTCAAGATTCAAGTTAAACACTTGTCCTTTCGATGAATCCTTCAAGCTGTAGAATTCACCGCCATTGTCGGCGCAAAGCCAAAGGAATCCGAATCCTTCAACGTACCATCGGAGATTCACTCCAAACCGTTTGTCGCCGAACTCAGTGGGAACCACAATGCCCTCATCACCAACGTATATTTCTGATTTGAATGGTTGGTCTTCCTCATCTGAAGCATAAACAAACCCGATAGGAGGCATGCTCGGATGAGGATGCGGTACAAAAAGCATATCCCCTCTCTTTGATGCTCCTGGGAGAGGGCGCCTAAACTGCGGCAGCCCACCAAATAATGAAATGGCTGCAAGTGCAGCTACCCCCGATGCGCTAGTCTTAAAAAAATCCCGTCGCGATATTGGCTCCATCTGATTACCTGATTGGTGATGCTGAGGCTTGTTGCCAGCGTCGCTTGAGAGATTGCAATCGGTGAAAGGCAGCCTTTCGTTCTCCTTCGGGGGATGACAGGAGACCTCCGTTCGGAATCCAGTCGAATGGGTCGACAAAGTCGTACCAACTTATAGACTTCACTGATTCCCTGCTGTAAGCGAGTGAGTAGACACCTTCCAGCCAGTCAGCTTGCGTCTGTTCGTCCCACTGATGATGCCAGGCATAGGCATCCTGAGAAATCTCAAGCTGGCCGGTTTTAACGGACAAAGCCGAGGGACCGGAAGAAGTCCCTATCTCGGTTATATGTATCGGTTTGCCGAGTGATTCAAATCTTTCAATAAGCATAATCGTGTCAGAAAGATCGCGATACGGGAAATACATTTGGATACCGGAGATGTCAAAATCGACTCCGGCCTCGACAAGGTCTCTTAGAAATTGATACGGGGTCCGCTGAGGATATTTTGCAGGAAGGTCTGTCCACCTCCCCAGTTGGACGTATTCCGCAAAGGGACAGCAATTATTGATTATCTTGAGGACATTCGGATTGGTTGCTTTGGTCACGTCGCAGGCGAGTTTCGCGACATTGACGAGCTGTTCAGGACTCAATTGAAGCTCGTTTGCCCAATCGTGCATCTCGTTGACAACTTCCCACGCGTACATTTGGTCACCGTAATGGTCCACTACGGTACGCGCATGAGATTCCACATATTTCAAAAGTTCGTCGTATTTTAATTTCCGCAGCCAATCGGGAGTTGTTCCCTTATAAAACCAGAAAAGCGGTCTGCCTTCGACGGTTATGTTTCGCTTCCTTAACTGGCGAAGTAGTACATCCCTGAGATCGAACTGAACGTCTCCTTGCTTTGGCTCAAAATCGTCATATACTTTGCTGATTAGGTAGTGTGTTATTGTAGCATAATTAAACAATTCTGTGAACCGTTCGAAGAAGAGCTCAATGTCCATCTGCATATATCCGCGGGCATCACAGCCAATAAAGAAGTCTTTTCGGTAAGGCGTCTTCGCGATCCTGTACCACGCATATTCTATTTCTATCTGCTCGCTGTTTTGCATCGCATACAGCAGTGATTTCTGCGAAAGCTCTGCGCGTTTTTGCTCATCGGACCTGACTTTCGCGGCATCTTCCAAATACTCCTCGGATATCTCCAGAAATTTCCTCGCTTCTGGCGAAGGAAGCCATCCTTCGGAGGAAAATTTCGCGAAGCGCTTTCTATTGCGGACAACCCGACTGCGAGCCATCTCGTAGTTGAGGTTGAGTTCTCTCCTACTGCCTGCAGCAGGAAGTTCATAATATTCTCCACCGTTATCCACAGTAATGTATAAATAGCCAAACCCTTCAATATTCCATTTCACATTGATGCCGAACTTTGTGTGTCCCTCGGTATCTGATATCTTCAAACCATCTGAATCCACTCTTATATTCGAGTGGAATGCATCCCAGTTTGTGTCGCTCGCGTAGGCCCAATCCAGCATATTTGTTCCTACCCTTCTTTGCACGAAGTACGGTTTGAATATCAGTTCACCTTTTGTCGATTTTGCCATTTTCAACTCACCATTAATTCAATACGACGAAAATCAAAAAACTCGATATCTGCAAACGCCACCGAAATCACGCCGGCCGCGTTCATATTTTTCTACGGAGAGCTGCCCACTCTTTCTCAATTCTCTGAAGTCGACAGTATGCAGCCTTCTTGTCACCTTCGGGATTTCTGAGCAGACCACCGTTGTCGATATAAGAGAACGGGTCCACGAAGTCAAACCAATTGGCTGCTTGGATGAATGGCTTACTGTAACCGAGAGTGTAAACCCCTTCCAGCCAGTCCGCCTGCAGTTCTTCGTCCCAGTGCCTGTGCCATTCATAGGGCTGCCTCGGCAAGTCCATCGTACCGAGTTTAACAAAATGATTTGCAGGTCCAGCAGTTACTCCGATTTCAGAAAGCTGGACTTTTTTGTTGAATTTCTCGTATCTCTCGATCATCATTATGATATCCTGCAGATCTCTTTCAGGAAAATACATCTGCTGGCCGATAATGTCGAAATCGACCCCTGCGTCCACAAGGTCTCTGGTAAACTGAACCGGGGTTCGCTGGTGATACTTTGTGGGCCCTCCTGACGAGCGCTTAGTTTGAACATACTCCGCAAATGGACAACAGTTGTTAATCAGCCTGAGGACTTTTGGGGCCGTATCCTTTGCAACATCACAGGCAAGTTTCGTCAGCTCAATGGTCTGCTCGTTGTTCAATTGCATCTCATTTGCCCAATCATGAAGCTCATTGACGATTTCCCACGCATACATTCCGTCGCCGTAGTGGCCGACGACTTCTCGTGTGTGCCGTTCCACATATCGGAGGAGTTCGGGATAAGTTTTCTTTTTAAGCCATTCAGGAGTACAGCATTCGTGGAACCAGAAGAGAAGCCTTCCTTCGACCTTCAACCCTTTTTGTTTCAGTTTGTCATACAGAAGATCTCTGATTCCGAAACGGAGATCTCCTTCTTTCGGCTCAAAATCGTTTATGATGCCGTCCCCTTTTGTAACAAACGTGATAGTGCCATAGTTAAACACATCGGTAAACAGCGGCACAAAAATGTCTTGGTACATCTGGTAAAACGCGCGTGCATCGCAACCAAAGAAAAAATCCGGACGCGGACCCTTATCGAGAATCTTAAATCTCGCATATTCTAACTCGAGCATTTCGCCGCCCCAAAGCGCATAATACAGGGATTTCTGCGAGAACTCGCCCACTTTCTCCTGATCGTTTAAATGCTTTTTTGCTTCGTCGAGAAATTCTTCCGACAGGGCCAGGAACCCGGCCGTTTCATGGGATGCCTGCCAGCCCTCACGAGTATGTAGATCAGATCTCATCCTGTTCCGAGCCACACGGCTTGCGGCTAGCTCATAGTTGAGATTCAGGTTGACCGTCTTCCCTTCAGGCGGCAGTTCATAAAACTCACCCGCATTGTCGGCGGTTATGAAAGTGTAGCCGAAGCCCTCCACGTTCCACCGGACATTGACGCCGAATTTGCCATGCCCTTCAGTGTCCGAAATGGAAACTCCCCTGTCATCCACGTTGATGTCAGAATGAAAAGTATCCCAGTTCGAATCTGTTGCGTAAGCCCAGTGGAGCAAGTGCGGTCCGACACCTTTCTGCACGAAGATAGGGTGGAAAGTGATTAGGCCTGCGGCCGCCCGAGATGGTGTCCGCTTCCGTGTGAGAATCGTCGGTGCCGAGAAGATTTTTTTTGTCGCAGCTGCAGCCCCGATCCCGACAAGTGCCGCATCTCTAATAAATTCCCTGCGATCCATGTTACTCTTCGTTCCCCATCTTCAATTTGAAAGATCCGTCCTTAGTTCCGATTCAGTAAATGGATTGGCAACTACCGCGGCCTGCACATCTGCACTCGAGTGCTGAGATGCTTTCTTTCTCGGCTCTTCGAACATGTATATCAACCATATCACGGATGAAACCGCCAAAAGGGCAGCGACAATGAAAACAACGTCGTATCCCCAAACGTTAACTATGAACCCCGCCAACACTCCCGTCAATGCAAATGACGAATCCACCATGTTGGCCAGGGCGATGTGAGTAGGCAACTCATGCTCCGGCGAGATCTCAGCCATGATCGGCAGTCTCGAAACTCCGTTCAGCCCATTCATGAATGACCAGAAGACAAACACAAGGAAATAGACCTGAACGTTCGGAGATAATATCGCCGTCACCGCAGCTGAGAAAGCCGACGCTCCAGCGAGAATGATATTCAGCCTGTGTCCGAATTTGTCTGCGAGGAATCCGAAGAAAGCATTTCCGACAATCATGCTGATCATATTCACAACAGTAAAAGTGCCTGCGTAAACATATGACAGCGAAAATTTACGGATTGCATAAACTGTATAAAACCCCCCTGCCATGGTAGAAGCTATCTGCAGGGAATCGGCGATCATGAAGTTCCGGAAATTGCGTTCCGTAGTAAGAATCTCGGAAAGCGTGTGGAAGAACTTCGCATGACCCAGATCCGGAGAGCGAGGCCTCGCTTTCCCTTCCTTGAGTGTGATGAGGAAAGCATATGAGATCATCATGCACGCGAACGCAATCAGGAAAAGAAGGCCAAAATTATCCGGATAGGAGATAGTACCAAGTATGTCTGTGACCAGCAAACCCCCGATGATGCCAAGCAGAGCGCCCATCATAGCTCTCGCCGCGAATAGTCGACCCCGGAGTCGAACAGGAGTTATCCTCATGACAAGCGAAAACCAAGCGGTCAGGTTTATGCTTCCACCGACGGCTGCCAGTCCGAAGAGGACAAAAAACAAGACAAGTTCGGTTTGCCCGTTCACCTTACCGATTAGGAAGAAGCACATGACTGACAGCAGAAACCAGGGGATCCTCTGAACCATGGATGTCATCAGCACGAGTCTCTTTTTGGGTTCATACTTCTGGACGAAATTGGCTACAAGTATCTGGGGAAAATTGAAACCGATCGTCCAGATAACGGTTATGAGCCCTATTGCCACGTTGCCTCCGCCGATTTTGTCGACCAGCACCGGCAGGACCGTATGGAGCGTGACGAAACTCATGCCGAAAGCATAGAGGGACCCGTCGAAGAAGTTTGCCAGCAGGTTCCATCGGAGACTCGAGTAATCGTCTTTGAATTGTGATATTCTAGGAAAACTAGGCACAGAAGATCTTCACCTCACGTGGTCGGAGATTTATGCTGCCTAGCGCATTATTGTTCCTGAGCACAAGTTTTAACTTCTCACCACTGAATAGCTCAGTGAGGATGTGCTTATTGAACGATGGCAAAACAAAAAAGGATTTCCTCGCCTTGTCGGTAAGGTTTCTGAAAATCACCGACACGTTTTTGCTGTCATTTTCCAGCACATCGATCCTCGTTCCTGGTTTTCCTTTGATGACAGGTCTCTCAATTCTTGTGGCATAGCTCACAAGGCTAGCGATGAGATCCCCAGACTCGAGCGCATCCGTCAAATAATGCGATAGACCAAGAAATGTTCCGACCAGGATCGCTTTCCCTTTGCCGTACGTGGAATAAGTCATAGCTGGCTCGCCAGAACTGAACTTCGCCAGGATCTTCGCGCCATTAGGAACGAGCGCTTCTTTCACGATTGATGGGGCTATCAAGGCTCCGACAGGAAATCCCGGAAGCCCCTTACCCACAACGATATTTATAGGTTTGGAGGGATCCACAGGCTCGACGACTCCCTGGTTCACCTTGAATACATCTTCAAAGCCATACCCAGGAATCTTATCCGAATGTGATCCCAGTTCCGTTCTCCATCCCCCGAAATACGCTTCCGAAATCAAGACCCCACCATTTCTTATCCAAAGCCTAAGGGATTCAGCAACTTTTCTGTCAATGCGGTATGGAAACGGAATATAGATCACCTTGTAATTTGTGAAGTAACCGGTCTCAAAATCCATTGGGTGGATAAAGTCCACATTGAAGTTCCGGACATAGAGAGCCTTGTGCACACCCTGGAGCGAACCCGTAGCGCTTTTTTCGGAACCTGTCGAAGCCCATGCAAATATCTGGTTCTCTGGAGAGTACAGTATTGCAACTTCGGCCTTCCTCGGACGGGCATGGAGGAAAAGCTTGTTGTTCTTTTGCAGGACATTGCCAACCTCGGCAAAAGCATTTAGCCATGGAGTATCGCGGCCGTCGGGGAATGTCAATCCCCATGTGGGAGCTTCCCTTCCGAGGAGCTCAGGCCGAAACTGCCAAAAGAGGAAACCTTTCAAATTTGCAGCAATCCCGGTAAATACAAACCTCTTAACGTCATCCATATCGATGATTTTCGGGAGATCCAGAGTATATCCAGGCAACATCAACATCTCCGCGGAAATCAAGGTCTTATCTCGAGCACTTGAGCGCAGGACATCCAGCATCATTGGATCGTCCATTTGAGTTATGCCGTGCATATCGCCGAACCTTGCAACGTTCCATGGATCGTTGGCTGTGGACACGACGGGAAACCCCTGGATAGAAACATGGTGGCACATCAGTTTGTGTTTTCCTCGGTCAACTGCCCACGCTTCATCAAACCTGCGTTTGACATTATTACCCAACGTATGGACGAAAAACATCCGCCAGTCGACAAGATCGTTGAAGGTGTTTCTTGTCCTCGGTATTTCGACTTCATCGAAGGACTTATAATTCCTATTCCAGGAAGTATTCAGTTCACCTATCTTTCCGTACTTCCTCCGGAGCCAGACTTTAAACTTGCTCTGGCATCTCTCACAATAACAGAGCATGTCGCCCATCTTAGTTGCATCGTCTGCGTACAGCCTGAGTTCGCTCATACTGCTCGTCAACTCTGGCTCGCTAGCCACATCCCATATTTCAAGCGCAGGATGGTCCCTGTAGCGCCTCACCGTTTCCCGAAGGAATGCGAACATATACTCCATCGCCTCATCATGATTGAAGCAGAGACCCAGTCCACCGATTTGACGATGTGGCTGGGTCTGGGGTCCGATCCTCCTTCCATCCAGTGTCACCATTGATGCATCAGGGTACTTTCTGTAAATCCACGCTGGCGCCACGTCAAAAATAGTATTCAACATCACGCGCAGGCGATGTTTCTCGGCAAGAGCCATTAGCTTATCGATATCATCGAAGTAAAACTTGTTTTCCTGAGGATTGTTCCAACGCCATTGCACCCAGAATTTCACCATGTTGAATCCGAGTTCAGACATTCGTTTTAAATCACGATCCCAATCCTTCTCTGCCGGCGATGGGGCTCTATAGTACTGCGTACCAAACAAAATGGATTCTCTGTTTAACATATCGTTTTCAATCTTCCTATTTCTGGCTGACTTTCTTCTACCTTCAAGGGCTTTAAACAACGAATTGCATCAAATGTCTCAATCCAGCGACAAGTCCTCTTTTCACTTTCTCTTCGGACCCTTCCCAGACGGGATCTTCATGTTCAATTGATAGAACACCATCATAACCGATTTCTTGCAGTGTCGAAATGTATTTTTTCCAGTCAATCTCCCCCATTCCGGGCATTCTATATCTCCACCAGCCCGACTTCCACGGTGTCGGATCGATCTGGCGCGAAAAAATTCCGTACCTTTGCCTGCCGTCTCGAAGTATTTCAGTATCCTTTGCATGAGTATGGAAAATCTTGGAGGCATAGTCTTTCACACATTGGACATAATCAATTCCGAGCCAGTACAAATGAGACGGATCCAGGTTCAATCCGAAGTTATCGCTTGGAATTTCATTGAAGAGTGCGTCCCACAATTCCGGCGAGTAAGCATAGTTACCCGGGAGCCCAAACCTTTGCCAGTTATCCATTGGACAGTTTTCAACCATGATCTTCACGCCATGGTCGTCAGCAAATTTCATGATATCTCTGAACACTCTGCCGATTTCCTTGATGATATCGCCCGGTTCTCTGTCCGGCCTTCCGCCGACGAATGTTCCAACATACGGAACACCGAGCATTGATGCGACCTTAATGACTTTCTGCAAATGATCGAGATGCTGTTTCCTGACTTTGAGATCGGAGTCAAGGTTGTTATCATAATACCCCAGCGCCGAGATCAGCATTTTGTGCTCTGCAAATAATTCCTTGACACGTTTTGCATCTTCCTGCGAGAACCTGGCAGTATCGATCTGGCGTGCCTGGTAATCCCTGCTGGAATCGACAGGCCACGCCGCAAGTTCAAGGGCTTCGAACCCTCGACTCGAGGCCCATTTGACAAGATCAGACAAAGCCACCTCCGGAAGGCAGGCGGTAAAAAATCCTATTTTCATATCAATCCCTCCAATATGTTCGGTACCCAGTACTCACACGCTAACCCATTTTTTTGTCTTGTTGCTCTTTAAGACGGCCTCAACAAGCTTCATTTCAAAGTGTCCGTCCTCAAAAGTCGGGAACTCGGGCCGCTCTTTGACCGGGTTCCGTTTGCTTCTGATGAATTCATAGACGTTCCCGAGAAAATTCTTCAATCCGTCAGGATAACCTTCAGGATGTCCACCTGGGTAGTGAGCATATTTCCTCGCACCCGAATTCATAAGCGATGGGTCTTTGAGAAGGATCTCGTTCGCCTTCTCTCTGTAACCGACCCACATTTGATTTGGTTCCTCCTGATTCCATGATATTGATTTTGCACTGCCGTCAATCTCGAACGACTGATAGTTTTTTCTCCCGGCACTTACCTGCGAGACAGTGAATACTCCGCGCGTTCCATTGTCAAATTTAAGAATCACGATACCCATGTCCTCGGTATTCACCGCAACCTGCTTTGATCTGCCATCACTTCCAGAGTTCCTCTCCCTGAAAGTCTCGATTGCATGTGCAGGTTTAGTTCTCCTCTTGTGCACGGTCACCAGTTCAGCGAAAACGCTCTCGACCCTAAGCCCAGTAACAAACTGTGTGAGATCGCACCAATGGGAACCTATGTCTGCCACTGCCCGAGACGCACCGCCGACTTTAGCATCAACCCGCCAGTTCCAATCCGTCTCGTAGAAAAGCCAGTCTTGAAGGTAATGCCCATGCACGAGAAAAATCTTCCCAAGCTCGCCGCGACGAACCATCTCCCTGGCTTGCTGGATTAATGGATAGAACCTGTAGTTGAAATCGATCGCGTTCACAACACCTTTTGCTTTTGCCAGCCTGACGAGCTCGGCTGATTCACGCGAGTTGAGAGTCAGCGGCTTCTCAGAAACAATATGCTTCCCTGCAACGATCGCTGCCCTGTTTACCTGGTAATGAAGGTTATTCGGGGTGCAATTGTGAATGACCTGTACATCTCCATCGGCTACTACCTCTGTCCAATCGCTATAAACCTTTGAAATCGAGAATTCGTCTGCAATTTCCTTTGCTTTATCCGGTTCCACAGACGCTACTGCAACAACGTCAACCCCTCCGATTCTTTTGAGCGCCTCTATGTGTGCAGGACCAATGAATCCTGTACCGATGACTGCTGCTCTAATCCTTTCCATGTACTTCCTCCCGGCTTGTGGTTTCATTAAACTCGAGATTCGAAGCGCGCCATATCATTTTTCGCACTGCTGGAATGTCAATTGGCTGGTTACTCTCGTATAGACAGAGTGCCGGAATTACACCCAGCTTTGCATAAGCCGTCTCCTGCTTCTCAAACATTGGGTCCGAAGGGTGCTTTGTCAGCAGATGCGCTACAAATCGTGTGTAGCGCCTGAACAGGTACATCGAAATTGGATGGGCCTGTCTCCAGACTGAACTCTCCTCTATTCCGTGCGTTCCTACAACACTGTCGATACCATGTATCTGGGCCATCGGCAGCACGCTCACAACTTGTTCATGCATCCCTTCGCCGGCAAAAAGTACGTTCGGAAAAGCATGATGCAAGCGCGCAATGTGCGACCTCATCCCAGCAATGAAGTTCGGTCCCTTTGAAACATTGAATGCAAGCAGCGTCTGGTCAAGGAAGACGGCGTCTAATGCGAACTCATTTATGAGGCCGCCAAGAACTTTCTCCATCAAATCCCCCCATGCTTTCGCACCAGGATTCACATAAGCGAAGTACGGCTCGGTCAGCCAATCTCCGTCTATATCGAGCGCCCAGCCCTGTGGTCTTCCAAAGACATCGACAACCTGGTATTTTTTGAGCGAGGGAAACAACCTGTGGCTGTAAGTGAGCGCGAGAACGTTGGTGTGAATCATGACTCTGTAACCGAGGTCATGTGCAAGATTGATAAGTTTCCCGAACTCTTGTCTGCCACCTAGTTCTGGGCTGGGGTTATAGTCAGGGGCCCTAGAGTCTATCCCTCCTTCTGCGAAACCGGGGAGGTAGACAAGGGTTTGATCTGGTGAATGAAGTCTCCGCCAGTCTTTTAGCCTGTCTGCCATTTGCTGAAAAGTATGGTGCGGTTGGGGCCGATCCTTTCTCATGCCCCAGATTTCCAGCACAAAATTTATTGACTTTGCCCAAGACGGAAAATACTTGTTTGACGCCAGCGGCTGCACGCGGAATGCCTTCTCCATCCATCGCCGATACCTATCGACTGCAACCTTCCAGCCATCGCGGTAACAGTCGAGATACCACTCAGCTTCGAGCGTTTTATCGTAGAGCGGTCCCTGCATTTCGAAGCCAAGTGACAAATCAAAGCCGGCCGCTCCTTTCGTTACTCTCAACAGCTTGAGACTTGGACTGGAGTCGCGCGTACCAAGAGATAAGCCGCCCTTTTTCGTCTGACCTAGTACGAACTGAGCGTTCCACCAGAAAGGATACTTATAAGCAACAGACCGGCCGGGCGGCATTTTCTTGTTGAGGATCTGGCCGCCAAGTGCGGGAACGATGACGCTGTCTATGGAAAGCTCCGTGATTTTCCACTCGAAAAGCCAAATTGCTTTGGGTGCCTTCACCCTGACGTGAAATCTGATGCCGTGTTCGGAGGGTGTGATGGCAAGCTTTGCTTTGTATCTGTTGTTCGAGTTGGCAAACTCCAACGAGATTGGGGACTTCGGCGATTCCGCACCCAGGGTGACAGGCGAAAGAAAGACAGGCTCCGAGACTTCATCCGGGGTACGGACCAGCAGTTCCATCCGTGATGACTTCGAGATTGTCTCCCCAGTGAGCTTGTTAACTACGGCAAGCATGCCGGAGAATCTTGGCCGCATCTCAACTTCAACATCTCCGGCAGAGATTTTATGACTAGCAGGCCTCATTTACTCTCGATGGTCATCGCCGTGATCGACTTCTTCGTGACGTCGGTATGCGGAGTATTCTTCCTGAAAATGACGAAATATGACGACTCCGGGGTAGCTGCCGGAAGACAGGCAGCATGCCAAACCCCTTCATTTATAATGACTACTTCGCCAGGATGTACCTCGAACGCTTCCATCTCATTCTCAGGCCTCCCTTCGGAAAGCAGCGGGAGAATTAACGGAAAATCGATCGGTATAATTATTTCCGGCGTGAGTTTATGCTGCTCAACGCTGGAAACAGAATTGTCGAGCTGGCGAGACACCGTGCAAATACCGATCTCAGTATCTCCGCGAATACTGTACTCAGCAATATCCGACCAGAACTTGTAGTTGCTTCCCTGGGACGTCGGGGTGCCTGTCGGCGCGAGGACAACCTTCCCGAACTTAGCAATATTCTCCTCAGTTATGCGCTTACTAATCAGCTTCGCCATCAGAGTACCTTTCCTATTTCGGAATTCTAATAATGTAAATTTGTCCGCCTTTCAACGAAAGATCGACGACAGTGTGGCCAGATTCGGCCGTAACATGCGGTCCAGCCTGTTTATCTCCGAGCTCGTTGTAAGATAGTGCTCGAGTGGAAAGCTTCATCGGAATTGATACACTTATGTTTTCGACCCTTTTATCTTTCATGTTCCCAGACTTGGTTTGCGTGTAAGTTCCAGGGACGTGTGTCTGCAGCCATGCAACAACCGCCACGCTTCCTTCTTCGTTTTGGAAGACGTGGACAATGCTGTTGGATCCGATTTTTCTGGTGATCGTAACCTCCCCGTCAATGCACAGGTTCCTTCCTTTGAAGAACTTCACAAAGAACCCAAGAGCTTTTTCAGCCGGCTTCGGCTGGAATTTCGTGTTGACAACGCCGAGAAAATCATTATTCACGTCCCCGATTACATTCGTTCCAACCGGGAGATCCTCAATCCTGTACCATGCCGCGGCCGCCGCCTTTCCCGTCGACATGATAAGTGTAAGCGTTCTGAAAAGATCGTTTGCCTGGTACTCGGGAGTGTGCTCGTATTGATATTTTGCCGAATAGTTGTAAGAAACATAGGCTCCTTTTCTGTAATTGCTATAGCCGACTTCAGCAAGCCAGATCGATTGATGATTCCCATACTGGCTTATGATATCCGATATTCTTTCAATGTGATCGTACAGTTGTTCAAGCGGCAAGCTGCTCCACGTTTCATTATAGCTATGAAGATTTACAACGTCGACATAGCGGCTGATATCGTAGTCATGAAAAAGCGAGTAAGTGAAATTTGTGTTCCATGCGAGTCCTGCCAGAACCACTATTGCCTTAGGATCTGCTCGTCGCACTGATTCCGAGCCAATTTTGAGCAACTTCGCGTAATCTCCGACATCGCCGGACCAAAAATCGGATATGTCCGGTTCGTTCCAAATTTCCCAGGATTTTACCTTGTCTTTGTAACGAGTCACTGTTTTATAAACAAATTCTCCAAACTCGTTATAGTCCTTAGGGGTGTGATTCCAAAAGTTGGAAGTATCTCCTGTTGAGTTCCATCTCGGCGTGTAGCAGAAGTAAGGTATCAGTGTCATCCCATATTCGTCAACTGCAATCTTGATAAACTGATCCCAGAAAGAAAAATTGAAAACCCCTTTGGCCGTCTCTATGTGATCCCATCCCATTCCAAATCGAAGAAACTTCACGCCAACTTTTCTCATAACTTCCATGTCGCCTCTTATTTTTGCAGGCGTAGTGGTTTCTGGAGGATAGTCCTCGCAAAGGCCGACAGCCATGTGATAGAACTCCGAACCTGGCTTCTTTAAGAGATCACCGTAGACGAATTTTGAAGATTGGCCACGCCCTGCGGCAGTTAATAAGAAGATAGATATGAAAATGCTTATGACGGATTTCATGATGACTCCAAGTTGATTTCTAATCATTATCAAAACGTCGAAGAGATCAGCCGAAAGAAACCCCCGAAACGAGTATTACATTGGAAAACGGGGTAGCTTCCCCCGTCCTTACAAATGAAATATTCCCACGGCCGCGAATCAGCTTCTTAAATTGATTGTGACTTACCCGAACAACTTCTACTCCATCGAGAAGGCTCATCAACTCCCGATATACTGCCTTGTTCTTCGTGGGAAGCTCCTTCGCAATTATTGCTTTTTCAATTTGAAGCTCTTCCAAAATGACTCTCACAGTATCGATAAACCTGGGAATGTTTTTCGTCAGCGCAAGATCGACGACGTTGCTGTTTTTCGGAATCGGTAGGCCGCTATCGCACACGACCATTTTGTCCGTATGCCCCATCGAGGCAATCATCAGCGAAAGTGATGTGTTCAATGTTCCCTTTTTCTTCATTGTGTTCTTACCTTTTAGTTGCTTGATTGAATATACTGGTGGTGCTTTTTGACTTCTGTTGAGTTTCACCTCAAGCAGAGTCGATCAGGAATCCTTAGCCCGACGCACAGTAAGATCCCGCAGTCATTTGTCAAAGTCCTTTAAAAACTCCTCTAAGTTTTCCATCGTCGGCATCGAAGCCTGCGCACCATTTTTTGTAACCGAATAGGCAGCGACGGTATTAGCAAACTTAATAGATTCTTCAATCGATTCATCCTTCGAAAGACAATAAGCAAGAGCGCCATTAAAAGCATCTCCGGCTGCGGTCGTGTCAACCGCCTTCACGGAAAGCGCTCCAAATTGCAGGGAGCCTGTCGGTTTCACGAGGAGCGCACCGCGGCTTCCAAGGGTGACAATTACGTATCTGACACCTTTGTCCAACAGCCTCGCTGCGGCCATCTCGGCGCTCGCAGCATCCGAAACCCTTGTACCCGATAAAAGCTCGCATTCAATTTCATTGGGCGTGAGCACATCGACAAGCGGATATACGGAGTCAGGCAATCTCCTGGCAGGAGCAGGGTTGAGTATCGTAATTGCTCCTGCACTTTTTGCAAGCCGGAGACTCATTTCCACTGTGTCCAAGGGAACCTCGAGCTGTGCGAGGACCACCTTTGCCTGCGCAATATAGTCAGAGCATGCTGCGACATGTTCAGGCAAAAGTCGCATATTGCTCCCCGAAGCAACAGTTATCTCATTCTGTCCACTCTCTTCTACCAAAATCATCGCCACGCCCGTAGAGAACGAGCTGTCAATCGAAATCAAGTCCGTCTTAACCCCATCGCGAAGGAGCGAACCGAGCAGTCTCTCTTTGAAAAGATCATCACCCATCCTCGCAATAATTCTGACGTCAGCACCAAGTTTGGCACAGCACACTGCCTGATTGGCACCCTTTCCTCCCGGATTCATCATGAGGTTGTCAGTAAGAACCGTTTCACCGGGTCTTGGAAAGCTTTTCACCCGGGCAACGATATCCATGTTCACACTTCCGACAACTAATATAGGATTAGCCAAGAGCCACTCCCTACTTCAGATCAACCGAATATATCGGTTCAAAAAAGATCTTGGGTGGAGCGAGCAAACCGGATGGTTTTCTAATTCCTTCAAGAATATTTATGAGTGAATTGGTCACCCGCATCACTACCATGTTCCTTCCAGCCTTCACGAACGGAGTGATATCAACCCTGTAAGGATGCCACGGAACGACGATCTTTGAGCCATTATTGACATTGACTTCCAGTACATCTTCACCACATTCAACCTCAAGGAAGAGGCGACCGGATAGATACTTCGATGGTATGTCGATATCGACTTTGTAGACGCCCGTCCCCGAAAAATAAGGTAGGCCCTGCTCCGTCCAGTCCCTGAATTCGATTGATCCAGGTTCTCTTTCGAGATGAAAACCGTCCCTCTTTTCAGCGACGCTGAACCTACCTACAATTTTCAAAAGATCAAGGATACCATCCGTTCGTTTGTTCGCTTCGAGGTTCACAAGCAAAACGTTCTTTCCAATCTTCACATTCTGTTGGATGTCCACTTCCTTAATCTCAGCATCTAACCAGCTTCGTCTTCCTCTGTCCTTGACTTCCATCCCATTGAAAAACATCCTCCAGTTACTTCCACTGAAACCGTCCACCAGAACTCGCAATTTATTGGGAATCTCATCCACAAAGAAAGCAGTTCTGTACCACAGGTTCACAGGATATGTCTCGCTATCTCGCTCTTGAGGAAGCTGCATTTCCCACGCGCCGTTCGACACGGAAAGCCACCCCGAGTCATCGTACGAAAGAGAAGAAATCTCCTCGGGTTTCTCGGTAACGTGTCCAACGTACATTTTCCATTTACTTATTGCAAGCACATTATCCTGCTCGGCCGAAAACTCCGCCTGTTTTCCAAACACGAGGGGTTTCAGTTGAGGGATCGGCTTCAGCTGTTTCCTGACGAGCGACTTGCCACGTGTATACTCGACTGCAATCGGGGCATTCGAAGCCGAAGAGCCCTTGATAAATGGGTCCCCAAAGCTTATCAAGTCGAGATCGGTTTTTACAATATGTTCTTTGGCCGGCTCCCCTCTGAGCACGATGACCTTCGATTCAGCCGCAGCAAAATCCAATGTGATATGTAGCCTTTTTTCTCGTATTTCATAAACATGAATCGGAGTAGTCTCGCCCGACTCTGGGTTCCACAACTCGGGTTGTGAAACGTTCTCAAACGAGACTTCTACTTTCTTCTTGGCCTCTTTGCTGGTATTTGCCAGGAAGTAAATCTCGTACCCATCCTTTCTCCTGTGAAGATAGAAAATGTCCCCGTCGCTGATAGTCACATCCGGCTTAATGCACTTTGACAGAGTCCTTCTCAGGTCGTCATTAGATCGGTTGGAGCTCAGCCCTGGGCCCTTCAATAGAAATGCATGTCCTTTTGAGTTATTGTAGGTGACTCCTTCTCCAGAGCTGCCAGTAGCTATGAAGTTTTCGAGCAGTTTCAACGGATCCGCACCGAAGAGTTTATTAAAATTGCGAGCTGCTCCACCTTTGGAATCATCGACAAGTTCCACCGGGAGAAGAGTGTCTGCTATAACGCTTCCGCCAGAATTCAAAAATGATTTCAATACGCCAAGTGTCGTTTTCCTGACGTGAGTCATCGGAGGCATAATTAACACCGAATACGTCTCGTCCGCAATCTTCAACTTGCCGTTTTCGGTCTTCGCCTGTGCGAGCCTCTCTTCATCCACGAAATCAAAATCGTAATGGAGTCGAAGCAGAGTGTCGGTCAGATAATAGAAATCCGACTCGATAAGGTTACCAATGGCGTTCCTTTCCTGAGGAACATAATTCGTCCAGATGCTTGTAATGGGATACAAGACCAGAACCTTTGCAACGTGTGTTCCCCCGGTCAGAAGATGGCTCAGCCGGTTAGAGTAGTTCGTGAACAGGTCATAGTATTTCCACCATGTGTGGTGGTAAAACTGAGACGGGGGCCAATCTCGCTTTCGCTCACCTTCTATCGAATAGTGATAACCGTGGTTGTTGAAGAGATTAACTCCGAGCACATATTCCCAATTCAGTATCCACTTCATTCTCTCGAGCGAACAATCCCAGTAAGTCCCGCCCATAGATTCACAGAGAACTCTCTTGCTCCCGAAGAAGTGGGCTGCCGAGCTTGCTATTTTCAACGCCACATGCTGATCTGGTTCCTCCTGGGTGCCGATTTTCGGATAAAGGTGGTCTACGCCGATAATGTGCATATGCTTAAGGTGGTCGAAGATATTCCCCTCACATCTTGCATGAAGACGGATCCACTCTTCGAACAAAAGATGTCCGGTGAAGATCACGCCATTATCGTCGCACCATTTTCTCAGCTTCTTGTAGTAGCTCTCTGAATACTGTTCGCTCAAGGTCCTCCAGAAGTCGTACCTGATCCGAGCAGTCTTATCTCCCATATTCGCATACAGCGCCGGCAGGAGAGGACGCAAATCGTAACCCCGTCTTTCCCGGAAAATCTTAAACATCTTTTTCGTCCACGGAATCACGAAATTATCCAGACCAACATGATAATAATGCATCGCAGGCTCGTCCGTGTAGAATCCCGGTAATGTCTTCCCGAATTCCGCTCCAACTGAGGCCTTATACTTCTCATGAGTCAGTTCGATGAACTTATCTGTCGATTCAGGATTCAACGCATCGATATAGTACGGGACTTCTTTTTCCAGAAAATACAACAACCTCCACTTCCCTGGAGGTGCTTCCCACGGAATTATTCTGTCGAACGATAAATTTTGCGTCAGGTCAATAGGATTACGAATCCCGTTTTGAAACTCTTCTTCTGTACAACCGAAAGCTGCAATCGGGTATGAATCCCCCGTATTGACATAACGATTATCTGTCGCCTCAAGAAAATTGAAAAGAGGTCCGTCCACCCGAAGCGCCACCAGCTCTAAGTATCTCTGTCTAAACTGGGGAAACTCTGTGGGAACCTTTCTTTCTGCCGTTCCGCTGGGCCAATTCATCTCATCGTAAACCCACGTATCGATCCCGATCTCTTTTGCCTTGCCGACGACGTACCTGACTTTCTCGAACCACTCTTCTGAAAGGTAAGGAACTTTTAGGCCGAACCTTCCGTGAATGAAAACTCCCGGTATTCCTTTGCTGTGATACTCCTTCAGCTGCCATTCCAGTTCTTCATTTTTCAACTCGCCGTTCCAAAACCAAAACGGCAAAATGCCCAGCTCTTTCGGCGGGTTTTTAAAGCTCTCTTTCGTCAATTCAACACCATCCAGAAGCTTCTTTAAATCCATTAACCTCACTCCCTGAATCTATTCTTGTTTAACTACAGCAAATAGTTCAATTACTAATTCTTCCTTACTAGAAATTCAAAAGGACCGACAGCCTGTTTGGCGATTCCAGATAAGTGTATCGCGTATATGCATAATCCACTTGGATATTTAGACCGGACACTGCACCCTTGACTCCGACTCCGAGAGACAAATTCCCTTCCGTATAGTTGAATCGATATCCAGCACGAAGTGAAAGGAAATCATCGAAAACATACTCGCCACCAATATCGAGTCTCTCAGTATAGTCATTGGTGTGAACCGCATCGGCACTTATAATGAGGCTATTTAGTTTACCCAAATCGATGAAAGCATTCTCGCTACTGCCGATGAAGCCGAAGGATAAACCTATCCTAAATATCAGCGGGAGCTCGTAGCCAGCCTGGTTATTACTATTAGCCATGAATTTCACTGCCCCAGCAAAATTCTGCGCGCTCATCGCCACGTGGATCCCTTTGTATCCAACATCATAGACTGTTCCAACGTCGAAAGCTAGCGTGCTCGCGCTGTAAGTAAACAACGTCTCCTTCAAATACTTAGCCGCGATTCCGATGGAGAGTTGATCTGTGAAGTCATGAGAGTAGGCGAGACCTATCAATGCATCTCCCCCCGTAAATGTGTTTCCAGTCCTGGTGTCATTGGATCCGCTGGACACAGACACGAGGGCTTCAGGGATATTGCCATAACTGAGACTAGCATAGTCGACTGCAAAAACCCCAACCTCGTTCACCTTGAACCCTGCAGCGCCTGCGAAGTAATTCATCCCAGCGATCCAGGGAGTGAAATCGAAAGATGCTTGAGCTCCTGACACGCCTGTGAGACCGGCTGGGTCCCAAAAAACAGAATTGATATCTTCTACCGCAGCAATGTTTGCCTCGCCCATGGCTGCTTGCCTTGCCCCGATACCTATCTTCAGAAATTGCAATGCAGTTCTTCCTCCCTTATTAAAAGACTGAGCATTTACAAGAGAGGATGAAGAAATCAAGGTCAAAATCAGCAGGCAGGACCAAAAGGCGTTATTTCTGATATGCCTCGACGTCGTGTTTCTTCTCGCTACTGTCGCATGTTTGTAGACAGTAAGGCTCACTCGTTCTTTAAGCTCTGCCAACATTTTCATCACCTTATTATCATCAATTTGCCAGTGAATGACTTGTTCAATCCCGGGGTAGTAGATTGAACATTGTAAATATATAGACCTGGAGCAACCAGCAGGCCGGAATCACTCTTCTGATCCCAATCTTCCGTACCATACATGTTTCCCTGGCTGTCCGGTCCATGAACAAGTGTCTTGACCAAATCCCCCCCGATTGTATAGATCCGAATTATGCACTCCGCTGGAAGATTTCTAAACTCAATTTTAAAGGGATCATTTATACCAAAGCTTCGTAGAGGACTGTTATAAACGTAAGGATTCGGAACAACGTAGATATCGAATGTTGTGACCGGCCCTGCTGCTGCTGAAACTGGGGCGACGAAGTTGTAGTCACCGTTCTCAAGCTCTGGGAGATTCGAGACAGTTGTGCCATTGACCGAAGTCCATGGGGCGGGATTCTTCCAATACGCGGCAACGTAGTAGCCATACTTGACTCCAAACTGGACATTGGTGTCAGGATATTCGTATTTATTCAGAGAGGGATTCCAATATTTGCCGAAATCTGCTTTAGGGATGTCGGCAATGAGATCCCAAGCCGCACCACGGAAGGTAGATGGTTGGGTATCGCTAACATACTGAAAATCGGTCGATCTGTATACCTTATAACCGTCCACATCTGCAGAGCCGTTGAACCACGGATGACCAGCTCCGTCGTTTATCGATGAGGTCTCAGCAAGTTTGTCCCACGTAACATCGATGATAGCCTTCTGTGTACCGATGGAACCGTTCACGGCATTGACATGAGGGCCTGGGGGAGGAGAAGGTACGTTTGCCGCGATCGGAATTCCATCAACGGTCGCACCCAATCCCCATGCGACAGCATTTCGAGCATTAGTTGCGTTTCTCTCTATTGCAGAAATGGTACTGTCTGGAAACCAATGCTTAGGGTCACCTGCAATGACCTCGTGATAGTCCATGACTCCTGCTATCTCTGCCTGTATGATGCGAACGGAGTCACCGGGTGCAAGCACGTACGGTCCGTATGAAAGAGTGTAGAAGTTTAGCCTGTTCCCCTTATTGCCTAGAGTTGCTTGGGTATCAGGGGTCGTAGCCACTTGATAGAATTCCTGCTTCGGCACCCCGCTTGAAAGACGAAAGAACTCAAGGTCAAAATCCTTTCCCTGGAATTTTCCTCCCTTGTGCGAATCAATCCTCCAGAAATCGGGGGTCATGACGGTTCTTTCCGCTGCGCCCGTCGGACTAGCGTACAAGCAGAGCCACCCAAATGCAGCAGGACTTTCCAATTCGTTGCCGAATTTCTGCGTCCAGGCGTTGTTAGGTTTCAAGGGGAATGGGTCCCACCAATAGAGCGGAGCGGCCCCACCATTATAGTTAGTAGAGAAGAATAGCGTATTATTGTCGGTGTGGTGATAATAGTCGTGATACGAGCCCGGTTGCCAGCCGAAACCTCCCGCCTGGATAGCAGTGAGCTCAGAATGGAAATTTATCTGACTCTTTGTCGACACCGAAATTCCCGACGTAAGGGTGATTACAACACCTCTCAGCGTTTGGCTTGGAAAGTTTGGCACCACCTGCTGGGTTTGGTTCGATACAATGCTATCCGTATTTTTGAAGACATAGTCGTAGATAATGAAGTCGCGATATCCCGGGAAACTCCAATCATAGGTGCGGCGAGTCACTGTTATGCCGACATCTGTATTCCATGTAGCGATGCTCATTTCCTCGGGAAGTGCAGGGTTGTAGCTTGAAGTATCAACATGATTTTCCCTAAGGATTATCGGCGCCCGAACGGAAGTGGTTCCATATGTCTGGTCTTGCAATCCTGATAAGTAGACCTCATATGGCACGTGCGTCGGGGTATACGAGGGTGGAGGCCCGGGTTCTTCCATCCCGGGAACAGTTATCCAGATACCACTACGGAAATTATGAAAGTTGCAGTTTTCGTATGTATTAACTGCATCCTCTTCATTCCCTACGGGATGATCGTAGCCTCGGAACCCAGGAAAAAGGCCTAAGGGAGCAGGGGTGAGAAAATCCCAGGAACCAAGGTTACCAATCCATCCATCGTTCTGCAGGTCCTCCCAAAGCCGCCCTCTCTCAAGCCAGACTTCATTCTGGAGCTGCCCGAAGGCAAGGCCCGACATAGAAATGACCGCCGCGCTTAGGAATAGACAAAGACGGCTGATGGAAGATCTTTGCGATAATACTTTCATGCGTGATCTCCTACGGTTTTTATACGCCTAAACACCTTCTTCATTATGCACCTTCAATCCGGTCATTTGAGTTGAAATGTCACCCCGATTACAAATGAGCGGGGCAAATTCTCATACATTGCCAGCGGTGAGATAGGCGAACCGTTGGCGTTCATCGTGGGGATGTACTTAAATCCGCTGGCCACGAACTTCGCTTGATCAGCCAGGGACGCGCTCTGAAAAGTGAAAAGGTTCAACCATTTATCGTTGAATACGTTTTCAATCTCCAAATAGAATCCAAGCTTCGTGTCGCTATTGAACAAAGTGAAGTCCTTTTCCAAACGCATATCCCCATTTTTGTAAGCCGGCCGCACATACTTGGTACCGTTGTACACAAAGTAGTCCTGAAGTAATTCCGGATTAGGAAAAATTGCTTTGTACTCGAAGGAAAGGCGAACGCCGGTAAGAACTCCATTGAGGAATCTCATCTCGTCTGGGGTCTGATAGTACAGACCTAATTTCAGGATGGGGTCACTATACTGCATAAAATCGCCGCTCGGAGAGTACTTCACGCCAGACGGGGTTATGACCGTCGGAGCACCGCTTCTACCGTTGATGCCGAGTTGGGTGGTGTAGTTCACATACCCCCAGGTAGTTCCCCACGACTCAGTGGAATATAGTTTATTGAGAGAGATCTCAACTCCTCGAACGTCGGCATAGTCTCCATTTCCGTTGGTCGCATAAGTACCAAGGGGGGTGGCGACGGTAACTACTCTGATCGTGTTAGAGATGTCCTTGTAATAGGCTGTAACATTCAAATCGAACAGGTTCGCAAAATTTCGTTCGATGCCCACTTCGTATGCTACAGTCTTAGCTGGTTTTAACTCACGATTGCCAAGAACCCAAGGATAAGTAGTGCCGTTAATAACGAACGTTGTCAAACTTCCCTGTTGCTGATCTGGACTGCTGCCTTCTCCATAGTCACCGAATGGGCCACGCTCAAAAAACCAACCATAAGAAAAGTGCAAAACGGTCCACTCATCTATGGGATGAGAGATCCCTAATCTGGGGCTTAACTGTGAGAACAACGGCGATTTGCTGGTTGGCCCGACCAGGGGATCGAACAGGCTATCGTATACGACGCTGTTGGGATCATAGAAGTCCCATCTCAGGCCAGCGTTCATGATCATACCGCCGAGCTCCAACTTCGTTTCCAAATAAGCTGCTCCCTGATATGGGTTGTAAATATTATGGTCAGTCCGGTCGGGTAACTTTGCGAAATCGTTATGATTCAGATTGTAATAGTCGAAGTGGATTCCTGTTTTGAAATTCCACTTAGGGTTTATCTGACTGGAGAAGTAGGCACTCAAAGTCCATTCCGTGTTGCTATCGTTGTAACGGTAGTAGTACCCAGTCGTATGGTAGCCGATATTATCCTGGTACGCACCAATAATGGGATTGCCAAGGGAATCAACTGCTCTCAGATTATCAGTCGTTGGACCGCTTGCGGCAAAACCGAGCGGATCGTTAGGAAAGGTGTTTACCTCCCTTATAGCATGCACCCTTGAAAGTTGCACCTCATATATTGTAGATGAGTTGACGACCTGCGAGAATTTCACCTCCTGATAGTCATCCTGGTTTTTCGGTAAACCTGGGAAGTCATAATAAGCATACCGGGAATTTACGCCATAATTCAATGCATAGAAATTGTCAATGATTCCCCCGAACCCCCATCCAGTAAGGTCAGTAGCATACATACCAGAAAAAAGCAATTTCATATTATGTCCAAACTCATACGATACATTGCCGGTGAAATTGGTGACAATTCCTACTTTGCGATATGCATTTCCATAAGTCGGCGCTTCCGACAAATACTTTCCGGTCAAAAAGAAATGCATCCCTTTGATGTCAGGAACGGGGCCACCAATACTGGTTTCAATCTGGTATGTAGGAGTATTAGTGTAGTCCGTCAAGGCCTGATGCGTTTGCAAATAATTTTTGTAAGCTTGCTCGGGTGTCCAAATGCAGAGCGGGCTGCTGCCAGGATTTCCATTGGGGTCAACCCATTGATCCGGGTACTGTATCCACCATTCGAGATGGCGAGCATGAGTATTGTCCCAATATAATGGAGTACTTAAATCATATAGCGCCGGCCCCCAGTTGGGATTGTGAGGTGGGCTCAACCGGCCTTCCAGGTAGAAAGTATATTTGTCTCCACCTTCCTTCGTAATGATGTTAACCACGCCTGATTGAGCCTCGCCGTATTCGGCGTTGAAAGGTCCTGTGATGACCTGGACATCTTTAATAGCACTCAAATTGATATCGGTGAACGGGTTCTGGTTCAGCGGGTTCCGCAATCTCGTTCCATCAACCATGAAGGCCACTTCACTGATTGGTCTGCCTCTCATGGTCATAACACCGTTTGAAACATCTATGCTCGGCAGAGACGCAAGCACCTGCGAAAAAGTAGCCACTGGCCTCGTCTGTATGTCTTCAGCACGGACAGAAAGTTGGGTGGCAGTGATGTCTTTCTGTACTGGAGGCATAGTTGCTTCGACTACAACTTCGTTGGTGCTTATCTCGCTCACCTGCAAATTAAAATCTACGTTCGTCGTCAGGTCTGGAAGGACTCTTACATCCTTCACCAACTCTGACCTATATCCCACCATACTTGCCCTCACCGAATATGTGCCGACAGGTATATTTGCAATGAAATAGCTTCCATTAATGTCTGTTGAGGCACCGATAGTTGTGCCAACGAGAAGTACATTTACACCAGCCAGGGGTTCGTGTGTTTTTGAGTCGAATACTTTTCCTGCGATTTTGCCAGTGCTGCCGGCAAAGACTTGAGTATAGCTGATGCTTATAAGAAGGAATACTAATACAGTGTGGCAGAGAAGGTTGTGGAATTGGCGTTCGTTCATAATGGTAAACGAATTCTTCCTCGAATTCATTGGATTTCCTCCTTTCGGTAACCAACCGTAGACAGTGTGCATAGGATTCGTATATAAAGTCAAATAAGATTTCATAACATAATGACACCCTTTATAAAGCCTTCTCCTTTAGCGGAAGCGACCTCGAACGCTTGGTTAATTTCATCGAGGGTAAACCTGTGCGTCACCAGCTTGTTCATTTTCAGCTTGCCACTTTCCATAAGCTTGAGGCCTATGTTCATACCCTCGACATAGATTCTCGGACTTCTGACATGTCCATTTATGATCTGAAAAGCCATCCAGTTCCAGTATCCCCAATTGACAGTTCTAGGCTGCCCCTGATGAAAGCCAAAAACTTCGAGCTTCCCCTCCATCCTTACCAGGTCGGTCACAAGGTCAAGAGTAAATTGATTCCCAGCCGCCTCGATACCTAAGTCTACACCAATTCCATTAGTCAAATTCAAAACCTCTGACTTCACATCCACATGTTTAGGATTTAACGTGTGGTTCGCGCCCAGCTCAGAGGCCAGGGCAAGGGCGCTTGGCCTAGAATCAATGGCAATGATTTTTCCTACCCCGCGTGCCTTCAAGATTTGTAACATGATGAGGCCCATGAACCCGCATCCTACTATCGCCACATTATCATTAAGTTGCGGATCGGCCTTTCGTACGCCGTTTGTCGAGCAAGCAATTGGCTCCCCAAGTGCATACTCAAGTGGCGTTTCGTCAAGGAGTTTATATGCGTACTCTCCTTTGACTGCCAGATATTCTGCATAGCCTTTCCCGTCAGCCCAAACTGCAACATGGTCACCGCGCTTGAGATTCTTGACTTTTGGGCCAACTGTTTCGACTATTCCGCTAACCTCGTGGCCAATAAAGCGGGGAAATTCCAGGCCGACAGCTTTGCCCTCCCAGATGTCGAGTTCTGAAGTACAGATTCCGCAAGCTGCCGATCTTATAAGAATCTCATCCGGCTCACAAGATGGGATTGGCATTGATTTTATCACAAACTTTCTCGGTTGCTCGAGTATAGCAGCCTTCATTCAATTCCTCCTTTCATCGGATGAACCCTGGGGTTGCCTGCTGAATCTCCAGAATCAGCAGGCAACCCTAAACCACAGGTCTTTGCAAACAGAACGATAGGGCCTTTCACTTCATGAGAATCATTTTGTTGGTTGCAATCGTCCTACCATCTACTGTGAGCTGATACAAGTACACTCCGCTGCTCATCTGTGTGGCATTCCACACAACTGAATAATGACCAGGTGCTTGATTGCCATCGACCAGCGTAGCTACCTTCTGTCCAAGAATATTGTATACCGTAATTGCAACATGAGCAAATCTCGGCACAGAATATTCTAGCACCGTCGAGGGGTTGAATGGATTGGGAAAGTTCTGACTCAATTTGAAATCCGACGGCAAGGCATTCGTTAAATTGGGTTCCCTAACGGCAGTAGGAGCCCCATTAAGCGTGAGATGAATGAGCCCGAAACTCTTTGCGTTGTTCATCACATCGCCTCCGGCAGTTCCCGGGTTACTTGTATCGGCAACGCTCCAGGAGTAATAAGCATAAGCTCCATCTCCACCGTTCGACGCCGCATATGCTGTATCTGCCGCTCCACCACCAATGTTGAAACCAATTGCATTGTTCAACTTCGCCTGCGGCAAATATATCGCGCTAACCGTTTTCCATATGAAATTGGTTGTATCAATTGATTCTGCTACATACGCCAACCCGCTGTCAGATGCGTTCACTCCCCAGTTGAGAGTGATCCCACCCTTCCAGATCTTGTAAGTCGTGGCTCCTTTGTCCGGAGCATTCTGCGGCCATCCGGCGTACCCAGCATCAATTGTTGTATCATCCGCATGTGTACCATCCACACCAATCAACACCTGGTTCCCCTGCCATGGGTTGTTCTTGGTCCCCCAATAAAACTGCGTATATCCCTGGAAGAATGTGTAGACGTACAACGTGTCCTCTGTCCAGAGAACCTTCGCTGTATTGGTCACATCGACAGTCGGATGACCCGAATAGGAACCGTTCCAGTATTTCGTTAAGTTGAAACTCGGCGCATTCTTCCATGCGGCTTCACTCCCTAGGTTGCTCAGTTTTATTGTCCCTGGCGCAACATAAGGGACGTTTACACTGATCCCACTGCCATAGGAAGTCTGTGCAACTGCCTGCCCTCCGAAAAAGATGAGCATGCAAACGCTTACGACGATAGATCTCTTCATACTTGGATCCTCCTTGTTATTGGTTTAGTATGAGTTTTAGATTTGAAGCATTGATGAAACGAACGAGAAAACACTGGCCATTTTATCTTTAGCTGCACGGTTAACATATCAGTCCTTCAATCCTGAGAAGGTAATCCCCTTAATAAAATATTTCTGCGCAAAGAAGAACACGAGAAGAATGGGAACAGTTGCCGCAACTGATGCGGCCATCAACTTGTCCCACTCAGAAGTGTACCGGTCTCGGAACACCGCCAGTCCCAAAGGCACAGTCCTCAGCGAATCCGAATTAATAACGATCAGCGGCCACAGAAAATCATTGAACACACCCATAAATGTAAAAACTGCAAGAGCAGCCAAGGCTGGTTTGGCCAGCGGTACTATCACTCTCCATAAAACTCCGATCCTGCTGCACCCGTCGATGTATGCGGCTTCTTCCAATTCCCGCGGTATCGTCAAAAAGAACTGTCTTAACAGGAAGGTTCCAAAGGCCGAAGCCAATCCTGGAATGATTAGGGCATAGTAGCTGTTTATCCATCCGAGCCAATAGAGTATCATGAAACTGGGTATCATGGTGACTTGACCCGGAACCATCATTGTCGCCAAGAATAGGAAGAAGAGAACATCTCGGCCTTTAAACTTCAATCTTGCGAATGCAAATGCAGCCATGGAACAAGTAACAAGCTGTCCTATCGTAACACATGTCGAAACGAATATGCTGTTTAAATAATAGCGACCAAATGGAGCCGCATCGAACGCCCGTGTATAGTTGTCGAAGTGAAAGGTCGTCGGAAACAGTGTGGGTGGCGACTTCAATATCTCCCCAAGCGATTTAAATGAGGTAAGGATCATCCACAAAAAGGGTGCCAGCGTTATTAATGCAGCTGCATACACAATAACGTGTAACAAGATTGAGGCGAAGACCTTCCTAGTGCTTCTCATATTTTATTCTTCTGAATCTATACTGCAAAATCCACTCGCTTCTTCATGAACCTGATTTGAATAAGCGCCAATACAAATATTATGGCGAACATTACATAGGCAATTGCCGAAGCATATCCCATGTCAAAATACTTGAAAGCTTCTTCGTAGATGTAGAAAACCAACACTTTCGTAGACCCGAAAGGGCCTCCAGATGTGAGCACATAGACCAAATCGAATACCTGGAATGAACCTATCATCGACATTATGAGTATGAAGAAAGTCGTGGGGGCCAATAGCGGGATCGTGATCCTCCAAAACTTTCGCCACTGACCAGCACCATCAATCTCCGCGGCTTCGTAATATTGCTGAGGTATTCCGTCGAGGCCTGCAGAAAACAGCACCATATTCACACCCATCGTCTTCCATACTCCCATGACAATTAGCGCAAACATCGCGGCTGTTGGATCGTTGAGCCAGTTAACGGCGGGAACTCCAAAGAAGTGAAGAATATAGTTGAGAATCCCAAAATTCGGCTCGTATATCCATCTCCAGATGACAGCGGCTGCGACAGGAGAGACAACTACGGGAGCGAAAAAAGCAGTTCTTAGAAACTTCTTGCCTGCAACTTTCTTGCTGATGAGCAGTGCGGCACCGAGGGACACAAGCATATTCAGTGGCACCGTTCCGAGAGTGTACACAAAAGTATTCTTCAAAACCAGCCAGAAATCTGCAGAGTTGAACGCTCTCAGGTAATTCTCGAACCCTATGTAGTGCATGGTCTGGCTGAACATGTTCCATTTTTGGAAACTAAGGATAAATGAAAATACTATTGGAAAGAGAACAAAAACCGAAAAGACGATCAGAGTGGGGGAGAGGAAAAAGAACGCACTTGCCAGGTCACTTCTTCTAGCTCTTACGTTCATGACCATTCGTGCTTCCATAACTGAAACCGAACCAATGTTAATAAACCTCGCGCTGACAATGACTGCATCCTTGTCTTCAGTTGTCTTTTCTTAATAGTTTATTGGCTTTTTGAGCTGCTTCATCCAGAACGCTTTTGGGATCCGAGTTTCCCAGAGTAGCTTTTTCAATGGCCTCTGCAATGTAGCGGCTTATTTCGAGCTCGTTATAGTCGATAGGACGAGGGGCTCGGCCAAAATCCAAGCTTTTCACGTACTCGGCAAATCTGGGGTGCGTCCTGAGATACTGCTGATAATCCTCTAATTTCATTACTGACTTTCTGACAGGTAGATAACCCGACTTCATGGACCAGAGCGCTTGAACCTCAGGTTTCATTAGCCATTTAATGAATGTCCATGCTTGTTTTGGATGTTTGCTTTGCTTGAAAATTGCAAGATATTCTCCTCCCACGATGGTCGACCGTCCCGCGGGTCCAGCAGGGAGAGGTGCCACCCCCCACCTGAAGTTAGTGAGAATCTTCCTGTATCGTGGCAGGTCCCACGGCCCGTCAACAATCATTGCCACTTGCTGTGAAACAAACGCAGCATCGTAATCCACGCTGAACCTGCTTTGATTCTCGAAATTATAAATCTGTCTCCACAAACCGAGTGCCTGAACACCTTCTATGCTATTCACAAGGATTCTTGTCTGCAAGGAGTCGACGATGTCGCCTCCAGCTTGCCACAGGAACGGCATCCATTGCCATTCCATCCATGCGCCAAGCGGACCTCCGGCTGGATAAACTGGTACAAAAAATCCAATTTGTTGTGTGCCATTGACCTTGATCGTCAGTTTCTTTGCATAATCCACTAGTTCCTCCCATGTTTGAGGTCCGTGTTCCGAATCCAGACCAGCCTTCTTAAACATATCCTTGTTGTATATGATACAGAGGTCTGTCGCCTCCATTGGCATGCTGTACAAGTCACCCCGCCAAGAAGCCGCTTGCATTAGAGATGGGTAGATGTCTTCCACGTCTTTAGCGGGCAAACTATCCTGACCATAGATGAACGTTTTCATGGGGTAAATGGCATTAGCCTCCACCAAGTACTGCAGAAAATCCGAATGTATCCATGAGATATCAGGGGCAGTATTACTCTGCACACTTGTCACAAGTTTTTGGACAAGGGCATCACCAGTTGGCACGTATTGCGCATCAATCACAATGTTCGGATGTTCTCTCTCAAATGCCATAATCAACGTGTCAAGTGCCGGAACCGTGGATGAGACGAAGCTGTGCCAGAAGGTTATTGTCACCTTTCCATTCGTACTGGAATTTTTCCTGGCATTCCCGCCACACCCAGCCTGAACAACTACACAAACCATCGTCAGCATTATTACCGTTTTCTTCAATGACATTCCTCTAATCCTCATGTAACTTGAGTTAAAAGGCAAAAATTCTGTACCAGGCATATCCTTGGGATGATGGCGCGAAGCTACCGTTCCAAGTACTGTCAACCAGCCAGACCATGTAGACCTGCCCTTTCTGAAATCCAGACCACGGGACAGCTTCCTGCGTTCCAGCGGGAGCAACGCCTATAACGACAGGCGGTAGGATATTGTCGGCTATCGAGTCCGGTGTGACCACATGCCATACGAGATTAGTGAATGAACCGAACGAGGCAGCGTTGATCCCGATTCTTCTGAAAGCATGAGAAGCGGGGGTCCATTCGATCAGGTACTTGTCCGATAGGAGAGTCTGCACATGCAAGATTTTGAGGGTGGTGACGAGATTGCCCTGCGCATCAGTTTCACCGCCGGGAGTCCCTCTCAGGTACAATTGCATGCTTACTGTAGTATCGGCAAAATTGTACTTTGTAAGGGTCGTTGGATTGAGTAAACTATTAAATGCACTTGTTGTCGCCACCCAGAAGGTGTAAGTGTTCCCATTCTGGAGACTGTCCTCATACTTTCCCCCGAACGAGAGAATCTTGCTCGTATCGGTAACACACCCATAGGTCACATAAGATGAGCTTTTGTACGTGATGCTGTCAGTATTAGCATCCATAAGCCAAACCAGCGTCGAGTCCAGGGCTGCTTTAGTTCCCTTATTGACTCCTACAGCAGCCACTCGTCCGCCAAGCCATTGGATGTCAGGGGTGAAATTTTGGGTGATTGTTTTCATTTTCAATCCCCTTGGCCCCACATATGGAGCTAGTGAATTACTCTGATTGTTGCAACTAAGCGAAGCGACGGAAAGAAGGGCTATCGCTACTAAAAATCTGACAGGTTTCCTCATGGTATTTTTCCTTTGCAAATGTCCAACCGAGTGAGGTGGCTGAAGGAATCGGCCAAAACAAATCGTCCTGAAGGTTTTTTAAGAGATTTATGCAAACGTTTGTGCAAATTGGTCAATTCCTTCCCTGTGGATTAATTGTGCATTTTTCGTTATGATAAATTGAGCTGAACTACTTGAGGTTTCAGTAGGGAGCACACGGAATTACGTTCGACAAGCTTGGGACTTAACATAATTCGTCTCGGCTCACCCTCATTATGGTTCTTGATTTTCTCAATCAATAGCTTGATGGCTACCTTGCCCATAATTTCTTTGGGCTGAGAAATCGTAGTCAGGGGGGTTGTGAAGAAATTCACCTGGTCAATGTCGTCGAAAGCAACCAGGGATAAATCTTCGGGGATGTGTAAACCTTCTTCGTTGATCGCCTCCAATGCACCAAGTGTAATCAAATCACTGGTTGAAAAGATAGCAGTAGGACGAGGGTCTAGGCTCAGGAGAATCTTTGTCTCAATATAACCAGTCTCCTGCCGGAAGTCCTTCCCCACGACGAGCCTCGGATCCGGCTCTATATTGTTAGCCTTAAGTGCATCCCGGTAACCACTCAAGCGCCCTTTGCTAGTGTATGTGTTTGGCAGACCCTGAATAATTGCAATCCTAGTATGCCCGTTCTTGACTAAATAATCCACAGCCTCGTAAGCCCCCTTGTAATTGTCTACTACGACGGAATCACAATGTAAGTCCTCGAAGATTCTATCTATAACGACAAGCGGCATACCATCATTGATCAACTGTTGCAAATGAGCCCCGCTCTTCCCTACTGGCATGACGACCATCCCATCCACTCCTTTACTTCTTAGGACTTTAATATGGGCAACTTCTTGTGATTCGTCTTCATCTGTATCACAAACTATGAGGCTGTATCCCACCTCGTGTGCCGCTCGTTGGACAGCGCGGGTGACAGCAGCAAAGAACGGGTTTGAAATGTCGGGGACGATCAAGCCGATTGAGTGGGTCCGCTTCAACCTAAGCCCTCTTGCCAGTTGATTAGGAGTATAGTTGAGACCTTTAGCCAACTTCAGCACAAGACTTTCCGTCTTAGCACTAATCCTGTACTTCTCGGCCTTTTTGTTCAGGATTCTGGACACAGTCGATACCGAGACGCCGGCTTTGTTCGCAATATCTTCTAGCGTGGAAGGCATAAAGAATTCAATCCTGAAATAGGACGAAAAAGAAGCTGCGCAATCATTTGCGCTATAATATACACACACAGATTCTATTTGTCAAGAGGCTGAGTTGACTAATTTTGAAAATTTTTGCGAAGTAAAAATCTCTTTCAAAAAGGGGTTGAAATAGATGTGAAAAGTTCTCAGGGTACCTCCACCTCCACTGTGACCGCCACAAGAAACAAACTAAACATAGGACCCACAACAAAGTATTCAAAACAAAAGCATTTAAAGAAAGATACCAGAAATCTAGAAAGAACCAAAAAGAACTAATTTTGAAAAGCTTCACCGAAGCAACTGGAGGCAACAGGCAGTACTGCCTCTCACCATTTGAACAGCATCGGCAAGAGGATTGCCAAGTCCCTGGGAAATAAATGATGGCAGTAGTTTCAAGCAAAGATCCACCACAGCTGAGGAAACAAATCTTAGCTCTGCACCACAACCTGATAGTGATGGTTTACACTTCTGCGAAATCGAATGTCGCTCCACCAAAAGATTTAATTAAGGCGCCAAAAGTTACTTCATTGACTTTTCTACGTGAGCCATCATGGTGCAAAATTCGGTACTTGCCTCTATGTCAAAGGAAGTCATGAATAATCTGCAAATCCAGCAATAGCAGCCTGTTTAGTCATCCCATGCGTGCCGAGCTACATCCCCCCTGGATGGTACAACAATAAGCGCATCACACACAGCCGTCTAGCCTCCATAGATCGTCGCTTCCAGATGCTCAGTAGAATTTTGTTCTCCGTTTCAGTCTCACTTCTTTGATTGTGTCTCCAAGTACTTCTGAATACTAACCTACCGAGTGTATCCGCCTGGGTCACATAACCCAGCACTTCAAGCGACACTTTGACAAGCGATCGCGCTGCTGAATTATAAATTTCATCCAGTCTAATCTCCTCCGGACAGCTTCACGTAATTCCATAATGTTAGTATCTTTGTTCCACCAGTTCCAGCAAAATTGCCGAACTGAAGATGCCACTATGCTCTGCAATATAATTTTCGTTTAGCAATTCACGAATTGGTACCAGCAGGTGTACCCACAGCTTCGCCACCTCAGTCCCGAGCCCCAGTAATCCAACGTATGTTATCCGAACTTCAACCTCTAGGACTAACAGTCCAACAATTACAGTTGAAAGCTGTATAGTCCCAGATGTACACTGAACAGGGAATTTAATCCTGAAATAGGGCGAAAAAGAAGCTGCGCAATCATTTGCGCTATAATATACACGGCCAGGTTCTGTTTGTCAAGAGGCTGAACCTCTACCAACGTACATTTTAAAACATGCCAAACAATCTTAAATTTCGGTTACCTTTTATTTTGAGGCAACAATCCAGTTCCATCAGAAGCTGAACACTAATTCTAGTGATCAAACGACCTTACATAACAAATTCTTCAACATTGTCCGGAGTTATTACTTTTGTCTGGCTGACAGAATAAGAACCGAGAAAGGTCTTAGAAAATTTGGTTTTCGCAGAAGGATTAAATTTAAATTCAAAAGCCGAAAAACTATTACCATCTTCTTCGATATAATCAATTTCTTGTTGTTGCGTGGTTCTCCAAAAGTAGCTTTGGGCTAAACTATTGGTGTATGCTATAAACTTCATCCTTTCACTTACACAATAATTTTCCCATAAGGCGCCTACATCATTCCTCGAGGTTATGTCATTGAAATTTTTAATTACAGCATTTCTTATGCCATTATC
>Ga0078972_1003428_pt1 | contig 47581 bp, 49 predicted proteins | sample YelNatPaOPGAMG01_FD_67568 | JGI IMG/M metagenome (GOLD analysis project Ga0078972, IMG submission 67568) | Hot spring thermophilic microbial communities from Obsidian Pool, Yellowstone National Park, USA - OP-RAMG-01 (SPADES assembly) (version 2) | ecosystem: Environmental > Aquatic > Thermal... | reverse complement strand
CGAAGCGCGAGTACTCGGGCTTAGCCCTCAGCATGTAATTCCCCTGCCCTATCTCAACTATTTCCAGACTCGTGTCCCTAGCCCTGTATTCCTCGACGAGCTCTCTCAACGCTTTCTCCACCTTCTCAACCTTCCTGGCGCCTGCAGCCGACTTCAACTGTCTAACGGTCAAGGGTCTTCCAGATGCGAAGAGGGCTGCCTCAATCCTCTTCCTATACTCCAAGTCCCTGGAGTCCATTCTCCATCACTATGTAGTACTCGCCCTCCTCAACGAGAATATCAAAACCTGGTTCAGACAGAAGAAAGAGAATCAGGATAAAGGTTCTAGCCATATCCAAGGGCTGTTTGCCTTCTAACAGAGAGCCCAGTGAAACTCTTCCCTCCCGGCTGAGTATCGTGTAAAGAGTGTTCCTGAACTCCTCAACTTTCCTCTCAATCTCTCTTATGAAATCATCCGGCTGGGGTACAATTGGTGGAAGCACCTCCTCCTCGGGAGCCTTCCTAGAATAAGCCTTTTCAAGTATTTCAGAGAGCGCTTTTACGAGGCGTTCAAGATCTATGACTGGCTGGGACGGCCTGATCGGAACCTCGATGGGGCTTATTTTCTCGAGAAGCCCTAGGGGGACATCCAGCGCCTCATCCCCGTGAAGAGCCTCCTTATGCTTAAGCTCAGAGTCTATTGAGAGAAGAGCCTCGGTTTTCCGAAGATAGATTATTGAGGATGCTAGTAGCACTAGTCCAGAGAGCGTGAACTGCAAGTATCCTTTTTCACGCAGCTCCCCGGATAGTTGCTTCAGAATCCCCGAGATCTTAATATCCCAAGGGTTTACTCTCTTGAGTTTAATCAGGTCGAACACTATGTCGGTTGCTTCCCGCGCCTCATCCGACAACCGTCGTCTCCTCCAAAGCTTTCCCAACAGGCATCTCTATGAACCTGGAGAAACCGTTTTTAACATAGACTCCTATAACCTTGTCCGCCTTGCTCACGACGACGTCCCTGAGGGAAACAATTATTATCTGGCTTTCCCTCGAGACTTCTTTCAACAGCTCCGTCATCCTCTCAATGTTAACGTAATCCAAGTGGGCATCAGGCTCGTCGAAAATGTAAAACGCTGCTGGAAAGAGTTTTTGCATGGCGAAAATCAGGCATAACGCTGCCACAGACTTCTCTCCCCCGCTCACCCCGCTTATCACCCTTGCTTCCTTCCCTGGGAATCGAACATACACTGTTAACCCGGCTTCAAAAGGCCTTTCAGGATCCTCGAGTTGGAGCCATCCGTCGCCACCAGTCATCTTGTTGAAAAAGGTTGAGAAATACTTGTTTATCCTATTCAACCCGTCTAGGAAAGCCTCCCTCTTTCTCTTTTCAATATCCTCCATGAATTCTTGGATGCTCCTTCTCTCCTCCTCAAGCTCATTAATCCTTTCAAGAGCATTCCTGTAGAAGTCAACCTCCTGCTCATACTGGTTGATGGCAAGCATGTTTACTTCCTGAACCTTCTCAAGCTCGCTTCTAAGAATGTTCAAGTAGTTTTCCGTTACGCTCTCCCTGTCCTCTGAAACTTTAAGCGGCTGACCCGGGATCCTGCTTTTCAACTCCTGAATCCTGTTCTCACTCATCTCCTTGTCGACCAGCAACCGCCTCTCAACGTCTTTAACCCTGTTGACCTCCGCGTTTAACTCTTCAATCTCCCTATCCAGTCTCCGGATTGTTGCAACCAGGTCCCTCCTCGTATCTTCAACCCCCTCGCGCACAACCTCTATGTTTCCCCCCATCCTTCCCTTCAAATCCTCAATCTTCGCGTTTAAATCACGAGTCAGGCTTAAAACCTCTCTGTTTTCATCCTTGACCCCGGCGATCCTATCGTTCAGAGCCTTCTCAGCACTCCTGTATTCTTCAGCCTTTCTACGCAGATTGCTAGCAATGTTTTCAATCAGGGTGAGCCTTTTCTTGCAGACTTCTCTACGTCTCTCAAGCCTATTCAATTCCTCTTCGACTAGCCTTATCCTTCTGCGGATCCTGCTGATGCTTTTCTCCTTGGCTGAGATTAAGGATTTCAGCCTCATCCTTTCCCTTTCAAGCTGACGCTTTTTACCTGCGTCGCTTCTTCTGAACGCTTGGCTTAGTCTCCGAGACGCTTCTAAATACTCGCTGGTCAGAGCGCCCAACTGCTCTCCCAGCTCCTCCATGCGGGAGTCAATAGTGTTCAAGTCCTCGGCAAGCCTGCTTCGAATACTTGACGCTTCAATTATTTTGCTGCTTAAGACTGGCCTCACATGGTTATTCATAGTCTCAAGTATCCCGGATAATTCGCTGGCTTTCTGGGAGAAGCTTTTCACAACGCTTCTGATGCTTTCAAGCCTCTCCTCAACATTCTCCCTGACCAGTCCTCCTTCAAACGTGAAAACCTCGCCGTTTACGGTTGCTGCCCTAAACCCTCTTCTAGCAAAGACGAGAGCGTCCTCAGCAGTGTTAACTACCACGCTGTTCCAGAAAAGTTTTGAGACGTGTTTCTCAATAATCCTAGGGTATTTAACTAGTTCCATTACGTGTTTGCCACGCTTACTTAGCTCAAACGGTATTTCTTTTCTGTCTGCCTCTCCCTCGGAGGTCAACACTTTAATCCCGACACCCTTCCCCCCAAGAAAGTTCATTAGGAAAAGCATGTCTAGAGAGCTTTTAACAAGAACAGCGTCCATCCAGTCTCCAGCCAGGCTCTCAACAGCCTTATTCAACTCTTTAGGAAACCAGAGGTTTTCTCTCAGAACTCCGTAAATGCTTACGCCTTTTTTCTCCGAAACCTTTTTCACAAGCTCCAGAGCCCTCCTCCTTCTCTCATCCTGAATAGCGTAGTCTGCTATTCCAGAGGCCTTTGCAAAAAGGATTCTAAACGAATCTAAACTGCTCATCAGGATTTTAACAGTGTTCATTATTTCATCAAGCATCCTCTTTCTCTCTTCTAAAACTCTGTCGAGATCAGCCAGTTTCTCAACTACCCTGCTTTTTCTAGCCATCTCTATTTTTCTCCTCCTGCTTAAAGACCCTATTCTCCTCTTGAGGCTTCCATAGTAGGCAACAATCTCCCTCAACATTCTCTCCGAATTCTCCTCCTCAAGCACCAGCCGGTCTAACTCCCTGTTTACAAGCATCAGCCTGTTCGCAAAACCGGAAACCTCGTCAGCCTGCTTCCTCTCAGCCTCTTGAAGCTTTTTCCTCTCGTTTAGAAGGCGAAGAATAAGAGTGTTGATCGAAGCGCGTTTTTCAAGAATGCTTCGGTAATCCTCTGCCAGGCTCACCGTTCTCCTCAGGCTTCTACTTCTCTTCCGCCTAGTTTTAGACAATTCTCTTTTAATCGTTTTTAGCTCAACCCGGTTTCTCTCAAGCCTTTCAAAAGCTTCTCTAAGCCTTTTCTCCAAGTCTTTCAACTCGTACTGGAGGCGAATCCTCTCCGCGTCGGGAGTTACAGAGGTAGCGGTTTTTAAAAGCTCCTCCATCCTCTCTATAATACTTCTTTTTTCAGACTGTTTGGATTCAAGCTCTGATTCAAGCTTGCTTCGCATTGCAATGTTCTCCTCCAGCTTTAGAGATATTTCCTCAAGTTTTCTGACAAGCCTCCAATACTCCAACGAGTTAATGATCATCTGCATCCTCTCCACTTCTTTCTCCAGCATTCTTCTCCTAAGCAGAATATTCCTCTCCCTTTCTAATTGAAGCATTCTTCTATCAATCTCTTGAAGCCTAGCCTGCGCCACCCTGAGATTATTGTCTGCCTGCTGCAGGTTGCTGAGGGCCTCCGCCTTCTTCTCATCATACTGCGCTAAGCCTAGAGCCTGTTCTATCTCTTTTCTCCTCTCAACAGGATTTTTATCAGCCAGCCGTGAAATCTCTCCTTGCGGAATCATGTTGTAGCCTCTTGCAGAAAGGCCCGTTGAGGAAATAGTGTCTTCGACAACGTTTTTAGAAGTTCTTCTACCGTTTAAATAATATGTGCTTTCCCCATCCCGCCCCATTCTCCTAGCAACCGTTATAATCTTCTCTTGACCAGGCATCGTTGAGTCACTGTTGTCTATAGTTATTTTCACGTATGTCTCCGACTCCCTGCCAGCGTTATCGTTAACCAAGGAGGAAAGCCTGTCTATCCTAAGAAGCCTAGGGTTGTTCTCTCCAAGCGCGAAACGTATCGCATCGATTAAATTACTGTTGTGAACAATCACCCCGTCACCAGTAACATACGAGCCAACGTTCTCAACATATATGTCGTACACTTCTCCCTTCCAATTTCTCCAAACGATTCTGTTTAAAACGTCGAAGCTGGTTTTCCCACAATCCATCACCATTATTCTCATGCCTTCTGAGATACGTGAAGCCTCAACCCACCTGCGCACCCCGTTACCATAGTCCACCATCAGCCTGTGCTCCGGCGTTAATTCAACCAGTCTACCGTTTGCCGTCTCCATTTTTAACAAACTACCCTCGTATGGCTTCCTGAACATGGCACTGACACTGGCTTCAACAAACCTCCTGAGAAGCGGGCTATAGCTTGTCAGCGTCTCTTTTCCAGGGGGAACCAGGTATTCGCCATCCACCAGTTTGATTCTAACACTCTCCTGAGACAATTCTTCGAAAAGGGATTCTACGGGCAGCCCTCCCCATGGCTGCTCTATGATCGTCCAGGGAGCTACGCATTTTCCAGAGCCGTTTCTACCGGTTACGACAGTTAGCCCCCTGCTCAGGTTTACAACCTGTCTGCCGCCTACCGACTTGAAGTTCCTGATTTCAATCCTGGTCAGATGCAATCTCTAAACCCTCTCCGCACCAGCCGACGCTATAAGCCTTAGAACATTATCCAAGGTCTTTTTAATGTAACTTGCAGAGCCACCCTCACTCCGAAAACTAGACTTTCTAAAGCCGCTCCCCGGCGTCATAAAGCTTGGCATAAGCAACCAGGAATAAGTTTTTAAGCATTATTTTAAGGAGTCTGAACAGGTTGTCAGTATACCACGGAGACATATTCAAGAAGAAGAGAACCGGGGGTAAGAGTCACCCCAACAGGGGTAAACGCAAATATGAAATGGGCCGGCCGCCGACCCTCACGAGGCTCGGGGGGAATAATGTTGTCGAGAAGATTAGGGTCAGGGGAGGGGGCTTAAAGCTTAGAGTTGTTCAGGCTGCCTACGCTAACGTTGCCGTTGAAAAGGATAGGGTTGTAAAGGCTAGGATTTTAGACGTGGTTGAGAACCCTGCTAGCAGGGAGTTCGGAAGAATGAAGATAATAACCAGGGGTGCTTTAGTAAAGACTGAAGTGGGTAATGCTGTAGTAACCTCTAAACCCGGCTCCAACGGGGTTGTGAACGCTAAGCTGGTTTCCGCAAGATGAAAAGCATTTCTAAGGAACGCTACGTGATAGTTTACCCTCAGTATTTCGACTCCAAGGCCTCGCGAAAAATGGGTAGGCGTGTGCCAAAGAGCCTAGCGGTTGATTCCCCAAGCTTAGCTAGGGTTGGAGAAGCCTGTAGAAAGCTCGGCTTAAAGATTATCGTGGAACCCGATAAAGCATACCCGAGGATGAACAATGTTAAGTGTGGAAGGATAGTGGTTTTCTGCAAGGATTCTCGGAAGAAGCATGTTGTTGAAAAAATCGGAAGGGCTATGAAGAGTGGTTCTGGTTGAAACGTAAAGGGGTTGTTGAAAACATTCTTAACGAGAGGATTGCCCTGGTTAGGCTTGAAGGCCTGGTTGGCTTAGGCTCGCTCGCCCTAAGCAGGGAAATGAGGCCGGTGGGCAGTGTTGCAGACATAATAGGCCCTGTTAAGGAGCCATATGCTGTAGTGGTTTTGAAAAGAAACGTTAAGAAAGTTGGGAAAGGCGACGTCGTGTTTTTTAAACCTAGAAAAACATAGGGATCGGAAAACCTTTATAGCTTAGAAACAGTATTATAATAATGGTGATAAAGCCTCAGTGGTCAGAAAGGTTTCGAGAAGATACAGGCTTGAGGGAAAGGTCCTTAACATCATAATGCGTTCCAAGGACGGGGTGGTGCAGACAGACCTCTACAAGATGCTTAACATCTCAAGCAGGGAAGGCTCAAGAATATGCTTGAAACTAGAGTCCTGGGGGCTGATAAAGAGGGAGAAGGTTCTCCACAAGGAGAGGTGGACCTATAAGCTGTATTCGACACGCAGAGTTCCTAAGATAGATTCTTTGAAGGGTTCACCATGCTTCGCATGCCCACATTTTAACAGGAGTTGCGCGTCAGGCTCTGCAATAAGCCCTGAACGGTGTGAGCTATTAGATAAGTGGATACTTACGATGGGCGTCGGGGGAGCGGATGTTGAAGTCAAAGAGGCGGTGGCTTCAAGAGAGGAAACGTGACCCTTATTTCATTCTTTCGAAGAAAGAGGGTTACCGTAGCAGGGCATCGTACAAGCTTAAGCAGATACTTGACGAGTACAGGGTTATCAGAACTGGGGACGTTGTTCTAGATATTGGATGCGCCCCTGGGGGATGGCTTCAAGTCGCTTCTGAAGCAGCCGGTGAAACCGGGCTGGTTATTGGGGTGGACATTAAGGAAGTTGAACACCTGGAGTTAGATAATGCTAAGACAATCGTGCTCAACGTTTTCGACGAAGATTTTGTTGAAAGGGTTTTAAAAGAATCTAAAAGCAGGTTCGACACGATTCTTTCAGACCTTTCACCCAACATGTCCGGGATCTATGAGCTCGACCACGCTAGGCAGATCGAGATGGTTGAAAGAGTTCTCGAACTGTCAAGAAACCTTTTGAAAACAGGCGGATCGATGGTGATTAAAGTCTTTGAGGGCGAGGGTTCCGAAAAGGTTTACAGGAAGGTTTCAAGATTATTCAAATTCGTTAAAAGGTTTAAGCCCAAGGCTTCCCGTAAGGGGAGTTCGGAGTTCTACTTGGTCGCCAAGTTTTTCAAGGGTTTTTAATAATTTCAACAAGCTCCTCAAGCCCAGCATTGGTCCTGACACAGTTATTGTCAAAGCTGCTTCTGCATGCTGCAAATCCTTTTTTCAGGAGCTTCTCTACGACGAGGCTTATCTTCGGAGGGTTGACGTGGAGGGTTGAAGCCAACCCGATTAAATCAATGCTTCCAACAATCTTCTGGTCATCTGAGAGAAGGCTTTCAACAGTCTTGAAAACATTTACATCTATCAGTATTTCCCCGGTTTTTTGAACCAGTGTTTTCTCAAGCCATTCCCTAGAGTATGTTTCACCAGTGTACAGTGGGCCTAGCAATAGGGAATCCTTCTCACAGCCCTCGCCAACGCTAACCATGCCTAGCGGCTCATATATTTTCCCAACCTTTCTGACTTTAAGAAACCCTATTCGCGAAACGCTTCTGAAAGCATGCTTCCTACCCTTAAAGACTCTGACGAAAACCTTAACGTAATGTCTACTCGTAATCGAGGCAATCGGCTCTATGCCCCTCTCGTTCCTAGAGGCAGCCTCAGCCACAGCCTTAAGCAGAACCCTGACTCCAAGCTCCCTCATGAAACCGGTTTTAAAGATGTTCACGCCATAAAGCATCCTCGCAGCCCGCTTATGAACACCGAAAAGATTAGCAGTATCGGTGGCAGTTATGCTTAACACGCCGCCGTGCTTGACGGCTCGAAAGCACGTATCCATGAACCCTACGGGAGTTCCGAAGGGGTCTAGGTCGAGCATATCAAACCTAGCGCCTGCAAGGGAGTGTATTCCGTGGAAGGCGTTCGCATCCATCTTGGAGGGGTGCATCCTCCCCTCCAGCCCGTTCAGCTTGATGTTCATCGTTATGATTGAAAAGGCCCTTTGGTTCCTATCATTTGCATAAGCCTCATCCCACCCCGCCTCAGCGAGAACCCTTATCGATCTTACTCCGACGCCAGCCATAGAGTCTCCGAAACAGAGGCTGCACCCAGCCTCGCTTTTAATCAAGTTGGCAACCATGACTGTGAAATCCCTGTTCTCCTTCATCAACGGATTGTAGAATACGGGTGCTTTAGAAGGAACATATTCCTCCGGCGAAACCCTGTAGTAATCCAGCTTGGGAACAATTATTTCAGCCTTCCCCTCCCTAATCCTAGTCGTTTCGAAACCCAGCTTGTTCCCCTGTTTCTCCACGCTTCCAGTACTCCGTCAAACCGTTTAAAAACTGTTGAGAAACCCTTTTATCCATCCTGAAGCCTCAAAACGCCTAAAATGTACGATGTGTGCGTAGCAGGCGCGGGCGCTGCCGGCGCAACCCTTGCCAGGGAGGCAGCCAGAAAAGGGTTGAAGGTTCTCCTAGTTGACAAGTCTCCTAGGGAGAAGGTTGGGGACAAGGTTTGCGGAGACGCGCTTGGCTCACACCATTTGGAGAGGCTGGGGTTAACCCTGCCTCGTGAAACCTATTTCTCCATATACCCTGGGATAGAAATATACTCTCCCGACACGCATAGCCGTCTCAGCGTAATCGCCGAAGGCTTAAGCGCGTACGCTTTGAACAGGCTTGAATTCGGCCAGTTCCTCCTGAAACTGGCTTTGGACGCTGGGTGCGAGTTTAAGCCTGAGACACAGGCTAGGGAGCTGATCGTTGAGCAGGGTTGTGTTAGAGGAGTTAGGCTAGTGAGTAGGGATGGTGTTAAGGAGGATGTTTACGCTAGGGTGACTGTGGATGCTACCGGTGCTTCAAGAATCCTCTCCCGGGTGCTTCAACAAGTTGGTTTCGACCAGGAGCTTGACGACGATGAAACACTAGTGTGCTATAGGGAGATTGTGGAGACAAGCATGACGCCTCCAATACCCGCCATATACCTAGATATGAATGATGCTCCCGGAGGCTACTTCTGGGTTTTCCCGGAGGGCGAGGGAAGGGTTAACGCGGGCCTCGGAGTCACCAAGAGCTCAGCAAACCCAATGCTTCTCTTCAGAAAATGGGTTGACAGGCTTCCATGCCTTAAGAATAATATCGTGAGAGTTGTAAACAGGGGTGGGGGAATAGTTCCCGCCAGGAGGCCCATAGACTCAGCTGTTTGGAACGGCTTCATAGCAGTGGGAGACGCTGCTTTCATGGTTAACCCTCTGCATGGGGGTGGAATAGGATCCTCCATGACCGGCGGCTTCCTAGCTGCCAAAGTTGCCGCGGAAGCTTTAGAGCATGGCCGTGTAGACGAGGAGGCCCTCTGGAGGCTCAACCTGGAGTACATGAGAAACTATGGTGTTAAACAGGCTGCTCTAGATGTTTTCAGGGTTTTCCTCCAGGGCTTGAACAACGAGTTGATAAACTATGGCTTGGCTCAGGGGCTCATTAAGAGCGGAGACCTTTTAGAGGCAAGCATGGGCGGTAAGCTTAGGCTTAACATTACTGAGAAGGCCTCAAGGTTTTTCGCAGGCATCGGTAAACCAGGCTTCCTCTTGAAGCTGAACAGGACGGTTAATCTAATGGAGGATTTCAGGCAGTTTTACGCGGATTACCCGCCTCGAGGAGGGTTTGACGAGTGGAGGGTCGAGGTGAAGGCTTTCCACAACAGGGTTCACGAGGAAGTTGGAAGAACGTCTTGAAAAGCTGTTTCTATAGCGATAAACACTTATGTTTATCAACCATCCGGCGGCGAGGGAAATGCTTATTACCCCTTTTTTTCTAAAAGTCTCTCCAATTGGGAAACACGGTCCTGCCTACTGTTAGGCCCAGTAAATCAGAAGTAGTGTTAACATTGTTGAACAAATACTCATGCATATACGTTGCCACTCAGACGCAAAGACTACTCTTCAACCCTTCAGAGATAAGCGCCGGCGAAGTCGAGCAAGTAGACTACACTCTAATAACCGATGAGCAGCCTGAGCATTTCGACGAGAACCTGATTACAGAGCTCTGCCTCCTAAAGAAGTCTGGGAAAATAATCGCTGATGAAACAAGCTACAGGATTCTCAGGTCGCAGATTCCGAAGGACATGCTTATCGCGGCTAAGCCTAACAGGCTGCTGGTAAGCAACGGGTTAATCATCAAATCCTATCCTAGCGAGTACTCTGAGGCATCCACGCCAGTAACGTACATGGTTACGCTTGAAAACGGATGTAAGATTTTCCAGACGGGCGCCTCCCCCGTGTCCAAGGCCTTGAAGAAGGTGACGGTTGAAGAGAAGCCCGATATAACGTTCATCCCAATAGGTTTCAACCCTACTCTTAACGCCGCCTCATGGGTTGAATCAGCGGAAAACTCAAACTCTAAAATAGTTATACCTTACCACGGCGAGGACTTTAACGTTTTCCAACGCGCCTTAAAGAGGAAAGGCTTGAAGACAGGGATCGTCATACTTAAGGTAGGCGAACCCTTTACATATAAGGTCGGTCAGTGAAGAGCCCCCTGGTTTATCGCCCTTGCAGACTCATTCCGCCGGGTTTAGGGCTGCGCCAAGCCAGCCCCCGCCATGCGCGGACCACCCGTCTAATAATGTTCACCGCACCATTATAGTCCGCGTCGCAGGAATAGCGCGCGCTAAGCCGCTACTCCAACTCCTTTTCCTCCAAACCTTTGCCATAGTGTTGAAGTGTCCTTTAGCTCACAGCACGCATTATTCTCTAAGACGGCTGGCTGAGACGCTTGCTCGAAAACCTCTATTTCCCACTCCTCCAAAGCTCCTGTAGCATTATCCCCCAGTGTGGCGTATATTACTCCGACTATGCTCAGCAGACATTGGGAAAGGCTTTTTAGCACAAGTCCTTAAGGGTGGCTCCCGGTTTCCCGGGCGGGAAAGGCTTAAAGATAAGCGCCGCGCTTAACAGCGGGAAAACGTTTGTACAGACTAGTCGACCTCGTGGCGAAGACCCTCGTTAAAACAGGCGGCTTCCTCACGTGGCCTGATAAAACTGATGAAGGCATCCTCCAGCCGTTTGTACTCGACCTGACCACGATCCTGAGCCATCCGCGTGTTTTCCACAGAGTAGCATCAGGCCTTCTTAAAGCCGTGAGAGAAAAAGCCGGGTTGGGCAGCTTCGAGTTCGTCACAGGAGTGCCCCTGGCAGGAATACCCTACGCATCCTACATCTGTCTCAAAACATGTAAACCCATGCTGCTCGTAAGGGAAAGGGGAAGGGGGAAGCTTGTAGAGGGGCCTTTGAAAATGGGGGATAGAGTGCTTATCGTCGACGACTCGGTTGCAACAGGTAGACAGATACTTGGGACAGCTAGTAAAATTGTTTCAGAAGGCGGGGTTGTGGAGCAAGCCGTCGTAATAATTTGCCAGAGCCAGGGTGCTGTGGAAAGGCTGAGGGACAAGGGGATAACGTTGCACGAGTTGATCGATTTTAAAAGCCTAGTGAGAAGCCTGAAGAAGCTGGATGCTTTAACTGATGAGGAATACGAGGCTCTGCTTTCAAATGTTTAGAATGCGCGCCTAGGCTTTCCTCTCGGGTTTAGAAGCTTCAGATTCCTCTATCAGCGGGATTATCTCTTCAACGGAGAACTTTATGAATGAAGCAGGATCAATCCTGCTGAAAATCGTTACGACAGCATCCCTAGTGATCCCAGCCACCAGGCCGCTTTTCCTGTGTGCAATAACCATGTACCATATTCTCCCGTGGCGCAGGTATTCTGAGAAGAGGCTTGTATTGGCTAGTGAGGGCCCGTATAGCGAGAGCTTCTTAATATTAGGGATGTCAACGTCGTCGAAGAAAACAACTTTAGCGGCGTCGCTGTTCGAATTATGATAGTCCAACATTACCTCCGGGGAAATCCTTGCCTCAACAATCCTGCCGCTTTTAAGAAAGATCACTTGGCTGAACATGTTTGCAACCATGTTTGCAACAGGCTTCTTCTCCAAAACTATGAGGAAGACTCTCCTCCTCCTGAAAACAAAGCTGAAAACCGAGTCGACTGTTTTAGCAATTATCTCCGTCTTATCCCTCCTCCTGATCGTCAGAGGCACATCCCTGCTAATAACCCCCTCCAGCATGTTTTGAGAAGCCTTCAACTCAGCTATCTCAGTCACCAGGCTTAGGTCAACCCCCTCCAGCGGGGTTTCAACCCTGTAGCCCTTAAGCCTCTGAGCAATATCGCTCTGAGGCAAATACTCGTCCAGCCTGAATATCTTTCCCGCAGTAACCATACTCCTCCATAAAGCTAAACGCCCGGTTTTTAACTGTTTTTCAATTCGCCCTGAACTCTCTACATAGCTAACCCGGTCACCCGAGCCAGAACCTAATATTCGGGTATTTTCTACCTGCTCGCAAGGCTTTTAAAAGGTAGTTTCCCTCACTGATTTTTCAAGTACTTCTCCCGCGCCTTACTCTATGCATTCTATCCAGCAGCATCTCCACGAAATCCCTCCTGATTAATCAATAGCCCACTACCTTCTCTGTAGAGAACGTATTTCGCCATGTTGCAAGCAATTCTGCTTCCCCTCAGACATTTAAAAATTCCATATTAGTGTATGCCTGAAAAACATGTCGCCACAGCAAATAACATCTGGCCCAATTCTTTATTCAAATATTTTGGTTGTCTTCTCGATACTCGTGTTCAGTATTACTGACCGTGGTATCCCTCTTTTATCTTCTTCTGAGGGATCTCGTTGGTCTGATAATCCTTCTTGAAAACGACGAGACAAACAGTAAGATCCCAAAAGCAAGAATGGTAAGTAGATCCGTGTATTCCGATTCTGAAATTCCCTGAGAAAACATTCTAACTCCTAAAGACTGAACGGGGCTGCTGAAGTTTAAAATAATAGCATAGATTCCCCTGCAAGCTATCCGAAGAACTGTTGAGAACGAACCTTCATACGTGCCCGTTTTAACTCCAGTTAGAGGCTGGTTCTGCAAGTAAGCATTTATTTCTTCTGAAGTAGTCAGGAACATGATAGTTGAATTGATATTTCTTGGGATATCGACGGAAAGAGGAATACTTGCTGCACGAGTGAAGAAGAAAAAGCTTCTTGACTTAGTAACGCTTTCTGTGCTTGCTTCTGAAAACATACATCCTACGGAGATATCGAGAAAAGGTTGGCGTGTAAGCATTAGCGTAAGGGACGTCAGGATTAGAAACAACCCAAGCCTCGATACAAAATTCAACTTTATTTCACCTCATAGAAACGAGTGAAATAAAGGTAAGCGACCAATAAGAAACAGAGAGAAATAATAAAAGCAACTATTAAATTTCCAGCTGCTTCAGTCGGAACATGGAGAAACGCGGATGTAGATATTGGCGGAATATTGTACAAGAAGGAACCCGGCTGAGGATTAGAGTATTTAAGTAAATTATCTAGCGAGTAAAAGGTTAGGGCACTTGACAAAATTGATATAACAATCTTATCTGAAATCGTGGAAATGAACATATTCAGAGATATGATGAATATTATTTGAACCAGCATCGGGAGGCAAAGTGAGATCAGGGACGAAACAGACTCTATTAGCCAGCTTCCTCTCAAGTTATAAACAATCAGCATTAGAACTACGGTAAAGAAGTATATAATGCCGACAAGAAATAATGCTGTAAACTTACCTACGAATAGTTCTGTCCTACTCCGAGAGTATACGAGCTCCGTGTCCAGAATACCGGCTTCACGCTCGTATGCGAATATGGTTGCAGCCATAACCCCTATAGTTACTCCCTGCACCATGAAGGTATAAAGAATTATTGAGTGCAAAATATTTTTAACAAAACTGTAGACATAAACACCTTCTGAAAGAACTATAATACTTGGCAAGACCAACGTCCCATTAAAGATCATGCTGACAATCACGATCTCAGGTATTGGAAATATTAAGAGCTTCTTAAATTCCCAGCGGATGTTTTCGAGATTCAAGTCAAGCATTCTCCATTACTCTTGCGTACGCATTTGCTAAAGTACCGTCTGACGAAAAGCTTGCTACGAACTTTTCTAAGTTATCTTTAGCTATTATTCTACCCCTTTTCATAACTATTATGAAATCACATATTTGTTCAAGATCCTCGAGAATATGAGTCGACACCACTATAGTTTTGTTGCCATTTTTAATTTTCTTAATTAGCTCGATCAGTTCAATCCTGCCGAGTGGATCGAGGTTTGTTGAGGGCTCGTCAAGAACGATGAGGCTTGGGTTTCCAATTAAAGCTTGGATTAAACCCAACCTCTGAATCATGCCAGCAGAATAAGTACTTATCTTCCTCGTGAGGAAACCGCCCTTAACTATTGGATAAGTAAGAACATTTTTGTCGAATTCTACACGTTTTAATCTAGACACGTGTTTTAGATATTCTATTCCGGTAACCCATTTGGGGAAGGCGCATTTCTCCCTTAGATAGCCAATCAGAGAGCAAACCTGGCCGTGGCTGTAGAATGGATCCTTATCAAACACGAGGATTTTTCCGGATGATGGCTTTTGAAGACCAAGCATTATTCTTATGAAGGTTGTTTTACCAGAACCGTTTGGTCCTATTAAACCATAAACGCCATTATTAAAAGAAACAGTCACGCCATCAAGGGCAATTATACTTCCGAACTTTTTGGAAACATTCATCGCTTCCACAGCTAGCGCGAGCGCGCGCGCTTTTGATCAACAAGGAGGATATACGGTCACCCGTGTTTTTGTGCGTGGACTTTATGTTGGGAATGCGTATGCGGGAATCGGCATATATACCGGGCCCTAAGACTTTGGAGAAACAAACAAGGAGTAGAAGTAAGTGGCTCTTCGCTATACTACTTTTTCTGATCTTTATCCAACCCGTTAGCATACAGCTTAGGTCTGAGCCTGGGTGGCTTAAGCCAGGGTTCTACGTAGAGTATTTCGTTGAGTCTGTGCGGCCCGGTATCTGGCTGGTTCCGAATTCAAATCTTTATAACTCATCGTTAATCAACGGACAGCATTCTCGTCTTCTCTGCAATGGCACTTATAGATTTGAACTCATAACGATGAACACTACTTTTGCACGTTTTAACATTAGCCTTGATCTTAATGCGTGGGTGCCAAGTAAATCAATGATAATGCCTGGAGAGAAAATAGACTGGATGGCTTTTAAGCTGCTTCAAAAATCTTTTATGTGCGACGTGGATCTAGAAACTCTCATCACCTACAGGGAGGGAAAAATCCTCGGCATCTTCCCCCTCTGGAGAGGTTTCAAGGCGTCTTCCGGCGAGGTTCCTCTTCTTCTAAATTTCTTCGGGAGAAAGTTTGAGGCGAACTATACTTTGATAGAGAACTTTATTCCTTACGAGACGCCTCTTGGAACCTTTAAATACGTATTTGCAGTCCACACCTTCATTGAAATGCTGGATCTTCCATATGTTGCCACGCCTTCCGGTATCTTCATCCTGTCACCAAACAGTATATATGACCGTGATACTCTACTCTTAGTCTGCGGCAGAGTATACATGGATGACATATTATTCGACAATGGCATATTATGTTTCGAAGAGATGAACATTAGAGAAACCACATTGGAGTTCCCCCAGTTGGAGGAGCATGGTTTCGAGTTTCAGGGTGGGCAGATCTTTTTAGGGCTTTTGTTAGCAGGACTTACCTTACCTTTGTTTTTCAAGCTTTTCAAAAGAGCGAGAATCGCGCGTAATTTAGGATTTACTGGCCGTATTCTTCAATTATATTTAGGATAGAGCGCGTTTTTACCGTTGTAGACTCTTTCTTTTTCAGGGGGAGCAGAGAGTCAAGTCATTTCAACGTGCCTACTGCTCAACGCTTGGCTCAACCTCCAGTATTCTAGACTCGTCCTGAACCTTCTGAACAATTATTACATGAGCATCCTTAACCGGCGGCGGAGTCCCGGGAGTGATACACAGGTACGCAACCCCGGGGTTCTTCTCAACAACATCCGACAATATTTTGAAAAATTTATTTCTATTAATGGGATCCATATGCACATCAAGCTCATCGATCCCTCTGATGCTTGACTTGACTAGTGATTGGAGAGCCATTAGGAAAGATACGACTGTCGCGCTTCTCTCCCCGCCGCTCTGGGTGTAGGCGTTGAACTCAGTAAGGTTGCTGCCGCCGAAGCTTACGAGGATTGTTAGGCCAGCGTTCTCAATATCCTCAAGGTTAACCAGTCTTAATTCGCCTGTTCCACCCATCACCTCCATGTTTCTCCTGAAGCTCTCGTTAACCCTGTTTATTGTTTCAACGACTTTCTTCCTCCATATTTCTATCCTGTCTTTAAGCTCGTTTTCAGCAGCCCTCCTGTTTTCAACAATCACCTTAACCTTCTGCTCAAGGTCGCTGTAAACATTGAGATAATTCTTGTAGAGCTCTTCAGCGTTCTCGCTGACTGTGCCGAGCGAGGCTACTTGAATAATGCAGTCGTTAATCCTCTTCTCCAAAACATCGGGGGGCTCAACCTCCTTGGGAGCCTCGCCCTCAAGCTGAGCCTTGGCTTCCCTAACCCTGTCTTCAACATTCTTAATCCTCTCCTGAATCCTGCGGCGCTCCCTGTCAAGCTCCCTTATCCTGTACTTCAACACTTCAGCCTTAACGTTAAGCTTCACGTAGCTCCTAATCAGCTTGGTTATCTCCTCATCCAGCTTACTGTACTCGTCAATAAGGTTGTCGTCAAACCCTTTCTCAGAGGCTTTGAAGAAAACCCTTTTAAGCTTCATCCTCGCCTTGTTCAGCCTGCTCCAGACCTTCTCACACTTCTCCATTGTCCTGGAGACTATACGGTTGCCCTCTGCTATTCTGGCCTCAAGCTTGGAAACGTTCTCTTCAAGCCTGGTCTTCTCAGCGTTAAGCTGGTTGTATACGCTCCATTTCAGAAGCCTGTTCAACTCGGCGTGGAGAGCCTGAAGCTCCCTCTTCTTAACAAGCTTCTCATACTCTGCCCTCCACATGCCGAGCGTCTCGCGAGCCTCGTTTAGAAGTGCTTCAACAGACTTCTCCTCGCTAACAATCCTGCTAAGCCTCTCCTGCGAAGCCTTAATGTTCTCCCTCAGTCCAGACAGGCCTACGGCGCCCTCTACAAGCCTAAGCTTTTCAGGCGGGTCGAGCGAGGCGAACTCCTCAATCATGTACTGGTGCATTATTATCAGCATGTTGGACGGGTCTATGCCGAAGAGGGAGAGAATCTCGTCAATCTCCATCTTTGTAGCAGGATTATAGTTGATCTGGCTCCAGTATTCTCCATCCCTCCTTAGGTATCTTGTTATCACAAGCTCGTCAGACCTTATGAACGAGACAGGCCTTTTCCCATCCTGCCCGGGAGAATTGTCGAATACCAGCGTGACCCTGGCAACATCCTCACCATTTCTAATCAGGTCGCTGAGCTTCTCAGCCCTACCGCTCCGCGACTGGCCGAGGCCAACGGAAACCCCGAGCAGGATTGAGGACTTCCCAGACCCGTTTGGGCCGAGAATAAGGTTAAGCCTAGGGTGAATCGGTATAATAGCATACTTGTAACTCATGAAATTTTCAAGCCGCACCTCTTTCAATCGAAGACTTTTTTCTTGCTCCGTTGCCTCCACTGGTGTTAGGAGTTTTCAAAGGACTTAGATAAGGGTTTTGCGTTTCCTTCCCGGTTAAACGCTTGGACTCCGCTGTTTAACGAGCTGCTTTGGCCGGAGAACGTATCGCTTTCCCGCCGAGGGTTGAAACGCTATCTTAAGCGCGCGCTATAAAAACAGTTTCTGAAAACGTGTTTTTAACTATGTTTTTACCGTGTATTCGCAGTATGGGTCTCCTGTCGCTATGCATTTTGTCTCAACGGCTTTCGCTTCCCTCTGAAATATGTTTGAGAAGAATCCCGCAAGGATTCCTCTGATGAAGTGCCCGTAGGGCGCTTCACTATCCTTGCCTGATTCACACTCGAAGCTTCCGTATATTCGTACCTGCGCTTCTCCTTTTTCAACGCTAAGGTTGACAACATCCATTATCCCCCAGCCCGATGTTTTAAAGTAGGCCTTGCCTAGCCCAACTAGTGTCTCAGGCTCCTCTATGCCAGTGTCCTCCCTGTATGCTTGGCATGTTCGCTGCCCTACAGCGTAGCCCTGGTAGTAGAGCATCGCCTCCCCCGCTGTCCCAAACTTCTCCCTAATCCCCTTGAAAAGCGACTCGTAGACCCTTCTTCTAAATATTACTGCTCTTCTCTTTCCAACCACTAGAGGGAAGAAATGGTTGTCGAAGAGAACTCCCTGCGAATTTGGAGCTATCAAGTGGGCGCTTCTTACGAAAGGCTGCTTCCTGACCAGCCTCAAAGCCTCCTCCGGAGTAACACTCGTGTCCGAGAAATCCAGGAAGGCGATCGCCTTCGCAAGACTATCGTGCGGCTCAATATTGGAAAACTGGATGAACCTTATTATGATCCCGGCGTCCTCAGCGATCTCGGCAAGCCTCCTTACAACGCCTTCCTCAATAATGGTCTCCACAACAACACCATACCATCTCTGGCGGGCGTCGAGAACAACTATCCTGCCAAGGTTTAAAGGATTAAAGTATTCACTAGGCTGCGGCTGATATACAAGCTCCTCAAACCCCTCCATGACTTGGCAGTCCTCCATTTTTCCTGTCCTCCGATTTTTCAGCGCTGGCGTTGTTAATTAAAGAATTGTCAAAGCAAAAGTTTACACACTGTAACCCTATAATGGGCTGAAATTCTAAGGAAACTTGTTTTCTCGCCCTTTAAACAGGCTGGTTCGTTTATCGTCTAATTCCACATCGCCCTGACTGACGTCGAATTCCAGCGAAAGCGTTAAAAGATTGTTTAAAGCGGAATCTTAGAAGAACACTTTGAATACTATGTTTTGCCATTGAAGGTTAAACGACTTGGCGCATTCTAGATATTGATTTTAGGCGGCGATCAGCCTAGTGTTAACACTTATATCCCTTCTTTTGGTTGTCTCACTGCTCTGGAAAGCAGGCTGGAGTGAATGTCGTCAAGTAGATATGCTGAGCTGATCGAAAGGATTATTCGTCTATGCGACGAAGTTATTGGAAAGAATATTGATCCTTTCGTCGTCGACGTTAGGGAGAGCCTCAGGAGGCTCAGGGAGGGCCTGTCTGAGATGGATGAGAAGACCCTGGTTATGAACATGGCTGCGCTGCTTAAAATAATCTATGTCATTGCTCTCCAGCAGGAGGATGTTAAGAAGAGGGCCAGCAGGCTATACTTGGACCCTTTTCTAATGGAGGTTAGGCTCATGGGGCTGGACAGGGAGAGGCTTGCAGAGGCTTTCCTAAAGGCTTTCAGGCCTGTTGCTGAGAACGAGCAGGCCACCATGGGGTGTATGCGTCTAGCCTACGGCTACTGGGCTAACCTTAGAGAATACAGCCTGCCTGAAGGGGCAGGGGTTCCTGAGGCGGGTATGCTCAACACGCTTGCTGAAATCCTTCCGATGGAGGAGGCTGACTTGGAGAGGGAGATGGAAAGGCTTCTCAGCGAGATTGGACGTGGAATGATCGACTATTATGACTTCGTTGGGAGAGAGGGCGAGGAAAGGAAGGTATTTAGAGCACTGGTGTTGAGCTTTCTCATGATGAGGGGACTGGTGGGGGTTGTTCAGGATCCTTTGAAGAACAGGGTCTGGATATTCAGGTCGAGGCCGAAAAACATTGGCAGGCACTCTGTGGCCCTGCCGATCTAGGGAGTGTCGGAAGGTTGGAGCAGGAGGAGAGGATTAGGAGCAGGGTTGCGCGGGCAGTTCAACTATTGTTCTTCAAGAGCCATAGGATTCCGGGCGTCAAGGGCTGGGAGTTAAAGAAGAACCTTGGACCAGGCTACCTCTCAATAATAAAGTTTCTGAACACGCGTCTCCAAGACCTGGGGCTCACGATAAAGATTGTTTCAGACGACGGTAGGGAGCTCAGCATGAGCGAGGATGAAAGCAGGCTCTCGACAGCAAGGTTCTACGTGACGCTGAGGGATGAGCTCAGCCTGACTGCGGCGAAGACCATGGGCTGGTCGATAGACGAGATAGCCGGCCTAGCCGTAGTGATATCGACAATAGTCTCTAGAAAGGGTTCAGCCCCGGTTAAGGAGGTTGAGGAGATCCTTAGGAAAAAGTTTCCCGAGTGGCGGGTCAGGCTGAACCTATCCAAGTATATTAAAAGAGGCTATATTGCTGAGGACGGTAACAATCTTGTACTGGGTTGGAGGACTTTCGCTGAGCTTGACGTCGAAAAATTCATCCATTATATTTTAAGCGCTTAAATTTTCAATCGGCTTGGAGCCTTCTCCTCTCAGCGTCCACAATCATCTTAAGAAGATCCTCCCCGGTTACGCTTCTCCTCGCAAGTATTTTCTCAACAGTCTTCAGGCTTAATCCTCTTCCAGCCAGAGCTAGCGCAGCGTCGCCACCATATTTTTCAAGAAGCTCCGCGGTTTTAGCGATCCTCCTGAAAACAGTCTTCATCCTCCTTGATTTTCCACGCCTAATCCTTAAGCCCGGGGAGGGGTTTACCCCAAGCCTGCCGCCGCACCTGCTGCACCTGACTCCAGGAGTGTATTCTAAGGGTTTAACCGTGCCGTGTATGAGCCCGCATTCGCTGCAGGCAAGCTCTAAAGAAGTGTTTCTAAGCCTTGCGGAAGCATACATTAAAACTATCTTCTCAACGTTCTCAGGCGTGTAAATATCGAGATGCCTCTCAGCCTGTCTCAGAATCGGCTGAGCCAAGGGAGAGGGCTCGCCAAGATTCTCGTAGACCACTGCCTCCACCCTCCCGGAGGACAGGTCTCTTAAAAGCTGCAGGAGGGGCCTTGTCTCATAGTCTTTAGACAAAAGCTCTTTAACAGCCTCGTCGTAAACCACGGTGCCTCTACTGCTCCTTATCAGGGTTTCAAGCCTTATGGAGGTCAGGTCAGCATCCTTCTCTATTATCCCCATTCTCCTGGCTACGTGTAGAAACCTTCTTTTGAACAGTCCCACCGTCTCAACGTTTTCAAGCAGTATCCTTTCAACATCCTTCTCGCTGAGACGCTTAATCCTCTCCAGTATGATTGAGGGCGAGACTGCCCGCTCAACCATAACCCTGTACGGGTCTCTGCTCACTGGGACGGTTAAGCCTATTTCAGAAAGCACAATGTGTCCGACGACTCTAGACAAGGCCCTGTTCCCAAGGTCCCCCAGGCATACGTGTATAACAGTGTAGTCTCTCCACCTCTCGAAAACAATCCTCCTGTCAGTCCCGACAGGGATGTTTCTCTTAAGACAGTCCAAGATTGGTTTAACTGCTTTAAACGCAAGATCCTCGTCAACCCCATACTGCTGTGAAACGGCTTCAACAATCTCCTTTAGGCTGCAGCCCCCGGAATACTTTTCCTCAACCATCCTTCTTAAAGCACCCACCTCCATGGCTGTTTCATAGACCACGGGTATTTCCTCACCCGTCCAGAAAGGCACGGCTCCAAGCGGGTCCTCAGCCCTCTTAACAATAACCCTCCCCTCGTAAACCTGGATTATCGACCACACTAGACCACCCATTACGAACTTCGTGCCAGGAAGCCCCTTCTCCGCGACAAACTCCTCGTCCAGGTTTCCTATAACCGTGTTGTCCTCCTCGTTCACAACAGGATACTGCTTAATCTCAGGGATGCTTGAAACATGCTCGAAGAAGAACTTTATAAGCCCGCTTTTCCTTCCCGCTCTGACAGCGTCGCTATACTTGTCAAAAGTCAGGAGCCTCGGGTACTGTGACGAAAGGAATTCCAAGACTCTTTCCAGAGACCCTCTTGAAAGCCTCGCGTACGGTGCACTTCCCTGAACCAGTTCCAAGGTCTCCTCCACGGTTAGCCTCGGTTTCTCAAGAAGCATCCCAACGATTTGATGCGCCAATACGTCGAAGGGCTCTTCAGGAGGTGAAACAGGCTCGTAAACATTGCTTAAAGCCCTCCTCCTTATAACCATGGATTCAACAGCATCATCCTCATCCATGCATATGATCAGCCCTCTGGGAGTCAAGCCTATCCTGTGCCCGCTCCTCCCGATTCTCTGAACAAGCCTAGAGGCCTGCCTCGGGGAGCCGTATTGTACGACGAAGTCTACGAGCCCAACGTCTATCCCGAGTTCAAGGCTGGAGGTGCATACTAGTCCCCTCAACTCCCCCTCCTTCAAGCCTTCTTCAGCCTTAACCCGGGCCTGAACACCAAGCGAACCATGGTGGATTGAAACCGGCGTGGGAAGGTTCATCACGAGCAGCTTGTTCGACAATGCTTCAGCAGTAGCCCTAGTGTTGGTGAAGAGGAGGACTGCCTGCCTGTCTCTAAGAACCTCCTTTATGACTCGAAGCCTCGCGGATACTTCAGGCGTTGTCAAAAGCTTTTCGGCAGTAACATAGTCCTCCTCCACAACGTCGGGGAGAACCATGCCTATCTCCATGTCTCGAGGAACAGGTGTTGAAACAACCTTGAAATCTCCTGCTGAGCCCACCATGAACCTGGCCAGGAGCTCCGGCTCGCCTATAGTTGCGGAAAGACCTATTATCTGTATTCTCTCCCCCGTGATCTTCTTAAGCCTCTCTAAGGCGAGTGAGAGCTGGCTTCCCCTCTTGTCTGAGGCGAGCTCGTGAAGCTCGTCGACCACAACCCACCTTACGGTTTTAAGATGGCTCCTCAGCCTAGACCCTATTAAAAGTATTTGGAAGGTTTCCGGAGTGGTTACAAGAATGTGAGGCGGGCTTAAAGATTGAGTCCTCCTCTCAGAGGAGGAGGTGTCTCCGTGCCTGACGGAGAGCTTGAAGTCAAGCCTGCTGGCCCACCAGCTGATCCTGCCTACAAGATCCCTGTTTAAAGCCCTCAGCGGAGTAATGTAGATGAGGAAAATACCTGTCTTAACGTTAGCCCTGTCCTTCAGCATGAGGCTGAGAACCGGGAGTATTGCCGCCTCAGTCTTACCTATTCCGGTTGGCGCAACTATCAAAACGTTCTCCCCCCTGAGTATCCTGGGTATGGCCATTAGCTGAGGCTCAGTTAGTGGGATAAGGCCTTTCTCCGCCACCAGCCTGGCCACTGGTTCCGCAAGCATCGAAACAACCGTCTCGCTGGACGAGCTTCCCACAGTGCATTAAGCACCATGATGGTTGAAAAACATTCTCTTCCAGACGTAAAACAGTCAGTCAAACGGATTAAGGCTCTTCTCAACCATTTTCGCTTGAGGAGCCTAGTTGGACAAGCTGTTTAAAGGCTTCGCTCCTCCTAGGCTGGTGAAGCCAGGGTTCTCGCCCCCTCGAAAATAAAGTACACCCCTATCATCATGATTGCAAGATTACAAATTATCATCAGGATTCTGAATCCTTTTTCACCAATATTTCCGGCGCCGCTGGCCGCTGCTTTCGATATTAAGCCTAGGACCAGCAGGTCCCCCATTTCATGGCTTAGATAGAAGAGCAGGACCCCTAAGCCTCCGACTGCGAGCGATTTTGAAACGTAGGCGGCTCCTATCGTGACCCACCACGTTGCCCAGTAGGGGTTTGAAAAAGACACTGCGGCGCCGAGCATGATGAAAGTCAAGAACCCGCGCGTCCCGATTGCTCTCCCCTCGCCAACGTTCTTCCAGCCGGGCTTGAGGACCGCTAGAAGCCCTGTCGCGACAAGGAAGATTCCGCCTATAAGGCTCAGGTAGGGGAAGAAGCTTTTGTCGACGCTCAGCAGCCCGTAAACCAGTATTACTGTGACGGGTGCTTCAGCCAAAGCATGCCCAAGGGAAAGCAGCAATCCTGGCTTACTACTCCTGTTGCTTGAAGACTCCCTGACTGCCGTCACCATGAGAGGGCCTGGAGCCAGGGCTCCTGAAAGGGCAACGACGAAGGATGTCAGGGTTATCTCCACCAGGCTGCTCAACACCCTGTTTTTCCACACTCTCCATTAATATTCTTATTGTTCAACGTCTAAACGGGGCATGTGTCTAAAACGTTAAACCCTCATTTCCTCGTAATCTATCTCGAACCTTTTCGGGAGCCGCCTCTTATGCCGTGTAAGCCTAACCCTTAGGAGGACCCTTTCAACAGTCTCCAAAGGTATTCCGGAAACCATGTGTATCCTTTCCTCGCTAAGCTTCCTGTCAAACCGTAGGTAGAGTATGGTGTCCAGAGTCTCATAGTCCACCCCCAGCTCCTCCTCGGCCGTCTGCCCCGGCCATAAGGCTGGGGAAGGCGGCTTAATCCATATTCTCTCGGGGATCTTCAAATACTCTGCGAGCTGCCTAACATGGGTCTTGTATAGCCCCGCTATTGGGAGAACATCAGCCCCACCGTCACCGTGTTTCGTAAAATACCCTGCGAGGTATTCGCTCCTATCCCCCGAGCCTATAACCAGCCCGTTGTTCACAGCAGCCTCGTGGTAAAGTATCGTCATCCTGCTTCTCGCCATTATGTTCCCCCTCTCAACCCTGCCCATTTGCCCAAGCTTCCTCTCAAAGGCTTCAACAATCTCGTCTATGCTTATTGTCCTCCAGTTTCCCTCCGGTATTCCAAGCTTCTCGACGACGCTCATAGCGTCCTCCACGTCCTCCCTGGGGGTGACGCGTGAAGGCAGGAGGTAGAGCCTAGTCCTTTCTCTACCGAGAGCCATCGTCGTCAAGCACGCTACTACGCTGCTGTCCACCCCTCCGGATAACCCCACTACCCCCGTCTCCCTCCCGGATTCCTCGAAATACTGTCTGAGCCTCGCCGCTATGTGGCTTGCAACCCTAGCGTAATCAAGCGTCGGCAAAACCATGTTTCTCCCACTCATAGAAAACGCCTTCTAACGCTCAAATATATGGGTATTGGTCACAGCCCCATCCGGCGCGCCAGACTGCTTCAACCGCTCGGCCAGCCAGTATAGCCCGATGATCGTCTTAGCATCCTCCACTAGGCCGTTTCTAAGCATTTCCAAAGCCTCCTCCACGGGTTTCTCAACCAATTCTATAGCCTCGTCCTCCTCAAGCCTCTGCTCCGCTTTCTCCAAGCCTTTCGCGAAAAACAACGTTATCTTCTCGGTTGAGTAGCCGGGTGCAGGATAGAAGCTCAAGACTTTTCTAAGGACGCGCGCCCTGTACCCTGTTTCCTCCAGAAGCTCCCTGCGGGCGCACTCCTCATCATCCTCGCCGGCTGTCTTCGTCCCAGCCGGTATTTCCAGAAGGCTTCTTCCAGCCGGGAGCCTATGCTGCCTAACCATTATTATCCTACCGTCTTCACTAACAGGTATTACTGCGACAGCACCCGGGTGCTCGACAACCTCTCTCAGAAGCCTCCTGCCCTCGAGTGCAACATGGTACCTTAGGAGTGTTATTACGCTTCCGCAGTACAGGGTCTCCGCCTTAATCACGTCTTCACCGCCCATGCTTTGAAACGTTGAGCTTGAGCTATTTAAAAGCAGCAGGAGCGTGATTATTCAGTAAACCTTATATTTTGGGCGGTGCAAGGGTCTCCAGTTTGTGGACTGTTGGAAAACTAAGCTTTGGCTACAGGGGTAATCGGGACAGCGGAACGCTTCCCCCGTTCCTCCACACAAAGTGGGGTCTTTTCCCGATAACGGTTTTCCTGTTTTCAACTGTTTTCCTCCTCTCCTCCATAATCCCCCTTGACAAGTCTTTAGCCGAGGAAATATACGCCTCTGTTTCGGGAAGCATAAGTTTCACCGGGCCGCTGGATATTTTTGCGCATAATCTTGCCCTAAGCATCATAATGATGATACCTGTAGCCGGATTCGGGTTCAGCATAATCTCCTCGTCAACAACCGGGGTTGCTGTATCAGCTATTTCAACTCTGAGAAGCCTCAACTCGCTATCGCTTGCCATCCGGCTTCTTTCAACACCATCCGGTATACTTGAATTCCTAGCATACGGCTTAGCCTCAGCCCAAGGTTTAGCCGGCCTTTTCGCCATAATTGAGAAAAGGGTTAGCAGGGAGCTCAGAGGATACTTGACAACCCTCATAATAGTCGGCAGCCTCCTGCTCGCATCAGCCTTTGTTGAAACAATGAGCCTCGCTGCATATGATTAGAATAGTTTTCTTCGACATGGATGGTACACTAGTTGAGGATGAGAGCAGCTGGCGTACTGTACACAGGTTCCTGGGGACTGACCATATTGCTAGGAGGGCGCTTGAAAAATTCTCCAGAGGGGAAATAAGCTACGAGGAATTCGTAAAGCACGACGTCAGCCTTTGGCCCCGGGGGCTGCCCAGAGCCTTTTTCGAGCAGGTTTTCTCCAAGGTTAGGGTGAAGCCGGAGGCTCACTGGGTGTTCAGCCAGCTGGGGGGAAAAGGGGTTTTGAGAGTAATTGTCACGAGCGGCCTGGATGTGCTTGCCGAAAGAGTGTGCAGAATGCTTGCCGCGGATGGATGCGTCTCCAACCAGATGGTTTTCGACAGCCGGGGCTGTTTTACGGGGATCGTAAAAATCAATGTGGATCCCTCTAGAAAAGTAGATGCTTTAAAAAAGGTGTGTGAAAAATACTCTATTCCTTTGAACGAGACTGCTGCAGTCGGGGACACGGCGTACGATAAAAGCATGTTTAAAGCTGTTAAAACATCCATCCTGTGCGCCAAACCCGGCGCCCCTCCGCCGGATGGCCATGAAGCCATGTTCGTCGTAAGCAGTCTTAAAGATATCGTCGAATTAGTGTGTTAAGCACGCGAGGAGAAAAAAACATGATTTAGCGCGAGCTACCCTTATTACTTTGTTTTCTTGGCTTTCTTAGCCTTCTTAGCCTTCTTAGCCTTCTTAGCCGGCTTCTTAGCCTTCTTTGCCGGAGGCTTCGCAGGCGCTGGTGCAGGCGCAGGTGCAGGCGCAGGTGCAGGCGCTGGTGCAGGTTTTGCTTCTCCACCAGTACTGGCTCCGCTCATGATGATATTTTCCCGTCGAGTCATATATAAATCTTTAACGTTTAGCATGAGTCCTAATAACGATCATGCGTAAGCTTCAGGGCCTCGATTATGAATGAGGCGACTTGTTCATAAGGCACTTTAGAAGTGTTTATCATAACGTCGTAAAGCAAGGGGTCTCTCCAATTCCTGTGGAAAAGCCTTTCAACAAGGCTGCTCCTATCTATGTCTGAAGCCTTAATATCCTCCTCTATCTGCTTCAAATCGTCAGTCTTCCTCTTATCCGCTATATGCTTCAGCCTGCCGTCGAAATCACTATACAGGAAGACCTTCAGATCAACTTCGCGAGCCAACGCGAACAGGGCGCTCCTACCCTCTATTATCGCAGGACCATTATTAACCACGTCGAGAACCAGGCTCTGCAAAACCTTCTCTATCTCTATCTCCCCCGAGATTGATTTTGCCACGAGGGTTTGGAAACTCAGATGCGGGGATGAAACCATGCTCCTTATGAACCTCTCAGTGTTGTAAACTTCTATGCCGCCGAGCCTTCTGGAAACGAGCTCCCCAACCTCTGTGCAACCAGCCCCAAGCTCCCCAGCAATCAGAATAATAGGCTTACTCCTGCTCATTTCCACAGCTTGTTCACGCTGCTGCTTTTTAAAGTTTTCACCAGCTTCGGCGATGTGACGAGTCTCCTGATGAAAAGCAGTGCTAAAAGCAGGTAGACAGCTATAAAATATGGCGACGTGAGAAGGTGGTTAGTAGTATAGCTTAGAAACACTGTGGAGTCACGATCAGCCCTGAACTCGATGGAGCGACCCGTACCGTTAACGTTCTCCAGCCGGAACCAGAAACCATAGTCGCCAGCTATCTCCAGCTCACCGCTTATCCGCAGGTAGCTCCCTTTCGGGACTTTGAAAACCAGGGGTTGGGAGGCGCCCACCTTAAGCTCCACTCCAAACGGGTTTGAAGAACCGTTCACGTAGACCTTGAAATCGGGTCTTCCAGGGGGTTCGAAAGGGGTGATCTTCAAAACTACAGTAATGTAGACTTCCTCCCCGTTTCCCGTGGTCTGAGGATGGGTCAACAGGGCTATGATTATCATCGCCCAGGCCGTGTTCAACACGGTTCTACGCTTCAAACCATAAATATAATTCTTCCTCATCCTACTCTCCGCATGATGCCTGGAGAACGTGGAGGAACACTCTGCCTCAGGCTTTTAAAGAGGCTTCTGGAGGAGGGGCCGCTGGTAGACAGGAGGGAAGCGTCGGAGTACTCGGAGTGTTTAAGACTGCTTTCTGAAGGAGGCGGGGCCGTGGAGTCAGGGGGGAGGGTTAAAGTGCTTCCAGAAGGCTTTCTAATGCTTATTAAACACGCGGTTGAGTCCGGAGTAGGCTTTGAAAGTGTTTTAAAATCGGTTAACTGGAAGGGTTTCGAAAGAATCATTGCTGAAGTTTTCAGGGTTAAGGGCTTCAGAGTCATGGAGCACTTCAGGTTCAGCCTTGAAAAGACTGTTAGGGAGGTTGACGTCCTAGTCGAGGCGCCGAGGATGCTTATTTCAATAGACTGCAAGCAGTGGGTTAAGAGAAACTATAATATTCATTCAGCCTGTAGGCTTCAGCTTGAGAGGTCGAGGCGCCTGTCTCGCTACCTACTGGAAAGGGAGGACATTAGGAAGCCCGTCTACCCGGTGGTGGTTACTTTTCTAGATTCTGAGGCAAGGGTATTGGACGGCTGCTTAATCCTGCCTGTTTGGAAAATAGGGGTTCTCTCTGAAAACCCTGAAATCGTCGCGACAATGGTTAAACCGGTGTCCTAGTCGAAAACCCACATCTCTCTAGACCTTATAAGGAAGATGAGCCTCGCCCTTAAAACAGTCTTCTTCTCATCCAGAACCCCGTCTACAAGCATGACGTCACCATGCATGATCGGGATGTTCGCTTCAGCAAGCGTTTTAAACGTTTTCAAACCATTGTTTAAGTCGAAAATTGTGAGGCACTCTCCCGCCCCTTCAACGCGCGGAGCCATCATGCCGGTTCTAACAGGCACTTCCACAGACCCGTGTCTCCTCCTGATTATTATCCCGTCAACCCTTCCCACAAACCATTCGCCAGCCAACCCAGGTATGCCTGCAAGCCTGTCTTCAATCCCGAAGGTCAGGTCTTGGCCCGGCAGGTCTATCTGAAGAATGTGCTGGGTCCCAGCTATCGGCTTGAACATCTCTAACGGAACAAGGGTTTTCATAACGGGTTTAACGAAGGGCAGTGCTACAGAGTTGGCCAAAGCCCTGCTAACCAGTATAGAATCATCATCCAGTAGTTCAGCGGCTTCTGGAGGAAGAGCCTTATACGGCTTGGAGAGCCTTCTTAAATCCTCTTTAAGAGCCTTAAGGTCTATCTGCCTCCCGGGGTCGCGTGTTAGAATAACCTCTATCAGCCTAGCAGTCTCATACTCTTTCTTAACAAACCCGATTAGCTCTCCCTCGTGCATAACCGGGGCGCCTTCAACCATGCTTCCTAAACGGGGGAAGGGTTATTAACAGTTTCTTCACGGGTTTAAAAGATTTCGAAGCCTAAAGGAACAAGTCTGTTTTTCTACTTCTAAGAATGCTTTTAACACCGTCGTCTGAGAAATCATACTGATACCCTTTCACTAACGCGCCTATGAAGCCTTCTGAAGAGCTGCCTGTAACGAGCTCGCTTGCAGCAGCAAGCTCGTCGACGATCGCCATCTGTTTAAACCTTAAAACGTATCCGAACAGGTCTGTTTTACCCCTCAGGTCTCTAATGGGCGCTACCCCGGCGCATCCTATCGCCATGTTAACCTGCCCCATCCTGAATGGTCTTTCAAAAGAATCCGTTATTATCACTCCAACTTCAACATTCTCGTCTAGAAACTGCTTCCTTATCTTCCTAGCAACCCTGTCAGGGTTTCTTGGCTGAAAAGCCATGCTTAAGCCACCGTCTACGTTCGACAAATCTATCCCCGAGTTGGCGCAGACTATTCCACCCCTGTTCCTAGTTATTATTCGTCCTCCGGACAGCCTAACTATTTCCCTGCTCTCCCTAAGTATGATTTCCACCTCCTCAGGCGGCTTGCGGAGCCTGTCTGCAAGCGCTACCGCCAGGGGGCTCGGCTTGACTTCGCTAAGCCTAATCGTGTAGCCCAAGGCCTTTGAAACCGCGACATGGGTGAGCGTTACCACGTCCCTGTTCTCAACCTCCACACCATTCCTCCGGAGTGACTCTATAGTTATTTTAGCAAGATTATCGCCCTTTTTAATGAGGCCGTCGTACTTTATCCCGAATATCCTGATCATCCTAACGCCTCCTCGCCCCCTTAAGGATTTTTTCTACGAAAGGTATGTCGGAGGCACGCGTAACCCTTATGTTGGTGAAAAGCATGGGGTCGATGTCTTTCAAACTGGAGTGGGCTATGTACATGACTCTCCTCAGCCCGTCGACAAGCTCTTCGAAGCCCGCCGGCCTCCTTGCTTCAACAATATCCATGAAGCTCCGCCTCTTGTAGGCGGATAGGAGCCAGTCCACTCCCCCCTTCACATCCCTAACCAGCACGGCATCCCTCTTCTCGCAGAGCTCCGCTAGAAGGGCGAGTATATCAACAGGTATGAGGGGAGCGTTAGCCGGAGCGGTGACAACCACTTCACCCGAAACCTTCTCCAAGCATTCTTTAAAAGTGCTAAACAGGTCTTCAGTATTGTTTAAGCCTAGGACGCTGCACTCCCCGAAGCCGTATTCGGAAACAGCTTCAGCGAAAAGGTTCTGAGAGTCCCTAGCCACTGCTAGGGCTACTTCCTCAGCTATTTCCCCAATGTTCCTGACGACGTGGAGGAAAACCGGGAATCCTTCAAGCTGGTTCAGCTCCACGAAACCCTCCTCCCCGTGTCCAAGCACTATAACTAGGCCGATCGTCTTCAAGACTATCCCCCCGCCCTGGAAAACATGTGGCGGATTATCTCTCGAGCCACGTTCACACCGGTTGCTTCCTCCACACCCATGAAATCCGGTTGAGGGTTAACGTCAAGTATAAAAGCTTCGCCTCGCTTGAAAGACATGTCGACACCCGCGAAAACACAGTTTAAAGCCTCGGAAGCCTTGACAGCCAGCTCCGCCACCTCCCCATCTTTCTCAAAGGCTTCCCCAACCCCGCCTTGAGATATGTTCGTAACAGGCTTATTCGAAACCCTTTTAATCGCTGCAAGCACACGACCGTCTAGGATGAGCACCCTGAGGTCCCAGTCCAGGTCCCTAGCTGGGGCTTGAGCCACCCATGCGCCATGGGCCTCCAGACTAGGCATTGTGTTCATGTTTTCAACGAGTCTAACCCCCCTCCCCCTTGAGCCGTATATCGGCTTCAGGAAGAAGGGCGGGGACATTCCCCGAATTCTTTCCCGCGAAGGCGTGAGGAGCGAGTCAGGTATTGGAAGATTCCTGAGGCAAAGATTCCTATAGGTAATCATTTTGTCTAGAGTGTTCATGAACCCTTTAAACGGGTTAACAACGTAAAGCCCCTCCTCCTCAAGAATCCTGGTTAACGAGAGCGCGTACATCATTATAGGGCTTAACAGGGTCTTGGGCCTTGAGAAAACCCTTCTAACCCCCTTGTCCTGGAAAACCCTGAGCTCAACCCCGCCTTCTTTAACAAGGAGCGCCGTGTCGCTGAACGAGACCAGTTGACAGCCGACGCCCTGCTTGCCCGCCTCCTCCATAAGGCGCATGGATGAGTATGAGCACGGCTTATGCGTTAAAACAGCTATCGTCAACCCGCTACTCATGTTTCATGCTTAGATTTAAGCTTGACGCGTAAGCAGCTCCAGGATTATAGAGCCCATGGCTCCCAGGGCTGAACAGTCATCATCACCGCCCACAATAAGTATAGAATCCTTTTCTTTAAGGCTCATTTTTGAAAGCTCTTCATAATCTTTCGCCGAGACGCTTCTAAGGTCCTCTGCGACATAGGGTATTTTAAGACACCCTTCCTTCAGGGAGAGGAGCACTGCCCCGCTTCCACCGAGTCTAACCGCCATATCCCTGATCTTTAAAGCGTCCAGGGGCTCCATGTTTCTCAAGACAGCCGTATAATTCACCCTTCCAACCGACAAGTAGTCTAAAACGGTTTTCCTCAGCTCCGGGACGTGAAGCCTAACGCGTTTAAAAACCCCTATTCCCCTACCGGTTAACCTGCTGCCACTGGCGGAGGTTGATATTAAACCATGTTTCTTCATGCATTTAACCATGCTTTTAACAGAGCCCTCGCCTAGGCCTAGAAGCTTTTGAAGCTTAGCTCGTGAAACAGAGCCGTCGCCTGCGTGGAGTATAGTTACGAGAATATGGCCAGGCGTGTAGTCCTTAGGGTGTTTCATGCATTCCTGTAAGAGTTTTCTAAGACATATCGCGGGCAACACCTAATAGACCGCTGGAGCTTATAGAAAAACATTGAGCTTAAAAACGTTAAGGCTTATCGATATTGGGATACTTAGATGTGTCTGCAAGGTACCATGCCAAAACATCACCGTTCTGCAGGAGGCACGCGTCTGGGCCTGTCTCGCCGGGAACCCAGTCTCTTTTTTCAAGATCCCACCTATACCAGAGCCAATAATAACTTTCATGCTGGCTTACACCGTTTATGCTTGTGACCACTATGCCAAAAGGGTATTCCTCATAATTCACGTTTCCCTTTAAATCGTAGACGGTAAGGTTGAACAGTGTCCAACCAATAGGTATGATAGTGTTATTGAACCATTGTTTAGTACCATTACCATACTTCACGAGCAAGCTTGCTCTTAAAGTAACGGATTCCACCTCCTTCATAAGCGTGTCTAATCGCGTTTTAAGACCAATCAGGTAAAGCGTTTCTCCCACCAATAATGCTGTAAAGAACAGAGCCATGATCAGCATCGTTTTCTTATAATGGGAAGCATTCTTTTTCAGGATCTCTGCTGGAGCATTCTCCTCAAAATCGGCAGCACCTCCCGCCCTCATCATTCTATACATGATTGGTACGGCTATCGGGAAGAATAGCGCGTTAGAAGCTTGGTGGATTATACCCATTGGAATGGGGAAATTCATCGTAAGCAAACCTGTTAAAACCGACCCGTAGAATAGTAATCCGGTGAAAGCATTCGTCACAAGGTCATAAATCAGGGTTGAGAATAATCCTATTGATCCGAGCATCAGAGAATCATGTGTCCCAGCTTCATCCAAGCCGACTCTTAATTTTAAGGCTATTCTGGAGAAAAGAACATAAATCATTTCGCTTAGCATTACCACTATTAGCGTCGGCAGATTGAGCCCATAGGGATTCAGGGTCCCGTAGACCATCCATATGAGTATTGATAGTGCTGCTCCAAACCTTAAACCCATGGTCATGCTTGACGCGAAAACTATTGCATCCATAAGCTTAACATTCGGCAGGCTTATCAGGACATAGTTTGAGGAGATTGCGAGGGCTGCTAACACGGCTAGTGAGGCGACCCTCTTAGCTAGGAGCCTTTGCTGAACATGTGTCATTTTCAGACTTGGATATTTTGTCCAGCTACTATTTAAGCTTAACGCGGCGCCTCATCCAAGTGCTCTCGCATTTTAATCAGCATGTTCCGTTTGGATCAACGGCGTATCACTCGTCTTGACGCAAGCGTCTAGATGTTGAAAAGTTTATAATTCTGCAAAATATGCCTAGAAAAGGAATGCGGTATAGAATCGGAATCGCGTCGGTATTTTTAATCGTATTGATTATAGGCGGTTATTTCGGTTACCAGTTCTATGCTGAGCATCGTTCACGGTCCGAGAGGATTTCTTCACTCATGAAATACGCTAACACTACTGATTACGCTAAGGCTTCCCTGTTCGACGAAAAATACAGTTATCTGGCTTCTGATGGAAAATATAACCAGAGTGTCCTAGGCTTCTTCTCACACTGGCTGCTAAACGATAGTCTAGAATATACTCAGTATTTGCGTGAGCAACAGAGGTTTGAAAGAATCCATACCTTAATGAAGCTTGCTAACACGACTGACTACGATAGTGCTCTTCTCTTCGACGGCAAGTATAGCTACATGGCTGATGGCAACAGTTATAATCAAAGCATTTCAGAATTCTTCTCCTACTGGCTCATAAACCGTAGCTTGGCTGAAACATGTTTAGAGATTATAGGGACGGTTGAGGGTGCTAACAAATACTTCTCAAGGCTTAACTCCTATACCACTAGTCTTTATTCTCAAGAAGGCTTGACGATTATCCTCTCGGCTCTAACCGATAGAGAAGAGTACCAGTTGTCTAAAGGCGAGGTTAACTTTACGATAATTGTGCTCAGCGGCCAGAAGCTCGGCCGTATCAATATTGAAATATTCGGCTTTAAGAGCCGTTACAGAGGGTATATTGTGAACAATAAATGGATCGACCCATCCGGAGTTCTACAGATTAATGTTGAAAAAGGCTTCAACTCTAAATCATTCATCATTGATATTCCATGCTCGCCTTGCTACGGGATTTCAAGCGGGCTGAACAATCTTTCATGCGTTATTCGATACAACACGTTGAGCCTAAACGTGACTAAAACGTTCGTTTTAAAATAAGGGTCTTAATCTTGACCCATTCCTCCTCCCTAAATCCTCCGGTGCTCCTGACTGTTTTAATGGCTCTACTATTGGCTGCTCGCCTAACAGTCCTCGCCCCGCCTCAAACCATAACTGTCTACTGCTTCGTCGCCGAGGGGTGTGAGCATTGCGCTAGGGTTGAGGACTACATCAGCAGCATTAAGACGAGGCATCCTGAAGTGGTTTTCAAAAGGTTCGACATCTCCAGCAACGATACGAGTATAGAGTTATTCATTGCTCTCGCCGAAGGCTTCAACATAACGGAGGAGTTTCGCGAGGTTCCGACGGTCTTCATAGGAGACACGTGCCTAGTTGGAGAGGAGGAGATCACTAAAAACCTTGAGGAAACCATTCTTGAGTACAGCCATGGCCGTGAATACCGCGACAAGGCTGGGGAAATAATAATGTCTTTTATGGAGCAGCATAAGCCTACTGCCACCCTGCCTCCACTGGTCAGCGTGGTCGTCGCAGCCTTCATAGACTCGTTGAACCCGTGCGCATTCGCAACGATTGTTCTACTCATCACATACTCTCTTCAAGCAGGCTCGTCGAGAAGAATGCTGACCACTTGCGGAGCCTTCATCACGGGCGTAATGGCGTCCTACCTGGCTGCAGGAATAGGCTTGCTGTACGTAATTAGCACAGCCTCGTTCAGAAGCCTGCTACGCTACGTCGTGGGCTCAGCAGCCATCCTGTTCAGCATTCTAGAGTTTAAAGAGTTCTTCTACTACGGGAGGGGCTTCAGCCTTGAGCAGCCCGGAGCCCTAACCAGAATCCTAGGCAAGTATTCGGAGACGATGAGCATTGGCGGAGGATTCCTAGTCGGCATGGCTGTCTCAATGGTTGAACTCCCGTGCACGGGCGGAATATACATAACAATACTATACCTGCTTTCTAAAATAGGCTTAACGCTTGAAGTCTTTCTCCTACTCCTCCTTTACAATCTGATATTCATCCTACCGCTCGCAGCGATACTCCTAATAGTGTACTTTGGCAGAAGCGTTATTGAGATTGACGCTTGGAGGATTGAGAAGAGGAGATACATGAGGCTTCTGGCAGGCGTCCTGCTCTTAATAGTAGGCGTCGCGATAATAACCGGGTTGATCTAGGCTAATGGCTGAGCGCTTCAGTTAAATAGCTGTCACATTATACTACAAACCAATGAGCGAGGTTCAGCAATGTGGAAAGTTATGTAGGGATTATGAACTATACCATCTATGCGGCGGTTGTACTTCCTCAAGAAGCAATGTCTGTCTGGTTAACCTGTGCATTTCTAAAAGCTTGAGGTTAAAGGATCTCACGGTGAGTTGCAAAACCTGCGTTTATACTTCTGACTGTACTAAATCCAAGTATTACTATCCACCAAAGGCAGACAAGCTTCCGAGCTTCACTTTCTTTTGAAGCGGGCGCTAGAATCACCCATAAAGAGGATTACGAGAAAGTTATAAGAGGGTTCAGTCTAGACAAGGGTAGGAGACATGACTAAGAGACGCAAAAAGGCAAAGCTTACAGAAGAGCTAAACGAGAAAGAGACCGTGAAAAGATGGCGTGCGGCGATCCGGTCAGATCCTTCGATAGTCGGATCGATTTTCAAAGACGGGAGGGTAAAGGTAATGACGGATCGTGAGCTGAAGAGAAAGTTGGAAGAGAAGGGTGTAGCTGCCGATGATGTGGACAATGTAATCGATGAAGCAGAGAGGAGGAAACTGATCACTATCGACTATGAAACATGGTCGTCATATCACTGGATTTCTCCGGAGAAAAGAAAGGAGGAGAAGCAGGAGACTCAACGACTTGAGAAGGCTGTCGAAGATATATTCTTGAAGAGGTGTACCGATAGGCTTCTTGAGGATGAACTAAGGAAAGATTTGATTAGCACTGGCTTATCTGCTAGAGAGGTGAAACGCGCCTTATACGAGGCGGAGAGGGATTGTGTAGTGACATCCTCCGCGTTAGGAGGATGCTGAGAATATTGACTGGTTCCACCAGAAGAAAGGAAGCGGGAGCTGGAGGAGAGGAGATGGAGCTTATGGGTTTTGCAGGAAAAAATTCGAGAGAAAATGGAAATGGGTCTTGAAGGTGTTGGAGTCTGAACTAGTAGCCGAAGGCCTTGGTTATCCTAACGTTCCTGATGATTGCTGTCGGAACATACGTGGGAGTAGTCACCTCCCACCATTTTATAGGATAAAGCCTGTCGGAGAGTTCCTCAATGTTTGAGATGATTCTCTGAAGATTGTCGCTTATTCGAATACCCTTAACCGGGTGCTTAACCTCCCCGTCCTCCACGTAGAACGCTCCATCCCTCACGATAGTTGAAAAGTCCCCAGTCCTGTAGTTTTGATACCTCTGGTACCAACTGTTCGTCAGGTATAGCCCTTTTCCCAGCTTCTGCATCATGTTTTCTTCCTTAACGTTTCCGGGTTCGACAACGATGTTCCACGGGTGGGGGCTTATTATTCCAGCGTTGCCTGTTGATGATGCTCCAGCGACCTTGGCTGTCCTGCTGTTGTGCAGGTAGTTTCTGAGAACACCTTTTTCAATTATGATTGTTCTCTGAGTCGGTATCCCCTCGTCGTCGAAAATCTTTTCGCCGAGTCCGCCTGGCATCGTGGGGTCGTCGCGGATAGTTAATTTCTCAGAGCCGATTTTCTGGCCAATCTTGCCCGTCATGAAGCTCATTTCTATCTGAACCATGAAGCCTGAGGCGAAGCCAGCAACCTCGCTCATCATGTTTGCAAATATTAGGGGCCCCATGTAGACATCGTAAGCCCCCTCGTCGATGAGAACCGGGTTGAGGCTTGCCACAGCTATTTCCCCCGCCTTCCTACCCGCCTCGTAAGGGTTGAACCCCTCGAGGCTCGTGGAGCATGAGACCCATTGTCCTGTCGCCTCCGGGCTGGCGAAGGCACGGTGGTTAAGCGTGAGGGATGCAAACTCTTCTTGAAGACTTAAGCCGGTTGAAGACGCGAGTTTCTCAACCATGTGGCTCGAGTAGAGTATTCCCGCGCTTCTCTCCGCACCGGCCTCCCTGCTAGCCCTGACGGCTTCGGAAACATGTGAGACAAGCTGCTCGTCAAGCTGCCTAATCCTCCTCTCAACCCTCTTCCCAACCCTGTAGTTAAAGGCTCCCCTTGGAAGAGGCGCGTAGAAAGGTGTTGGAGGAGAGTTTTTAGTAAGGGTTACTACTTCGTCGACAATCTTCTCCAAGAAATCCTCAGACACGTTTTCAAAACTCCCCACGAAACACCTCTCCTTAATGCTGCTGTATATCGTCAGGATGCTGATGTTCTCTGAAAGAGCCACAGTGGGCTCGTTGTTAGCATACCTCACGGAGCTTTCCTCAGACTCGTAAAGAGTCACTATAGCTTCCTCGACACCCCTGTCGGCAAGCATCTTCAAAGCCTTCTCGTGCAGCTCAACCATCTTCAACCAACCCCCCTGACCATGATGTTCCTCATCCTGAAGCTCGGCCCACCCATGTATACTGGCATGCCCTGCATCGGGTCTCCCTTGCCGCAGGTCGCGGCGACAAAATCCAAATCCTTCCCAACCGCGTCAACGCTCGAGAAAAGCCTCTCAGTAGTTATCTCTATCACAGGGTTTCTCACGGGCCTAGTTATCCTACCCTCCTCTATCATGTAGGCTTCCAGCCCCACGTATCGCTGGTTCCACCTCTTGTCGTCGATGTTCCACTCCATGAAGCTCTTCACGTAAACACCTTTAGCAACGCCGCTTAAAAGCTCTTCAAGACTATGGTCGCCAGGAAGAATGAACGTGTTGGACATTCTAACTATTGGCTCCACGCCGTATCTCGAGGCCCTGGCTGAACCATTACTCTTAACGCCAAGCCTTGCAGCAGTCTCCCTGTTCATGAGAAACTCGCATATTCTCCCCTCCTTGATCAAGAATTTCCTCCTTGCTTTAACACCCTCGTCGTCGAAAAGATAGAAACCGTATGATCCCGGTATAGCGGGGTCGTCAACCACGTTAACAGCCTCGCTCCCTATTTTCCTCCCCAAGTCTTCTGCTTTCAAGTAGGATTCACCAGCCTGAGCCCCCTCTCTTCCAAGTATCCTATCCGCCTCCCCAGGGTGTCCCGAGGCCTCGTGAGAAATTATTCCCGCAACCTCGCTGCCGACGACAACGTCCATAACTCCCTCCGGGGCCCTGACAGACTCTGTAAGCATCTTGTGAAGAGTCTTGACCTCAGCACCCAGTTTCTCCTCAAGCCTCCAAGACTCCACAACCTCTACGCCGCCCGACCCTCCGAATTGAAGGGTCCTCTGTACAACTCCTTTAGAAGGGTCTGCCACGGTTATCAGCGCGAAAAACGATGGGCGTGGAACCAGCGCTGAGACCAGTGCGCCCTCCGTGTTCACGTAAACCCTCCCAGTCCTCCTCTCAGAGTATTCTATGTATCTTGATGAAACATCAACCCCCTGGCTTATCGCAGCCTTATCCAGAGTTTTCAGAAAGTCGATCTTGCTGCTTAAAGACCAGTCTCCAAGCCTCTTTTTCTCAGAAACCCTCCAGTCAACAGAGTAAGCCTCCTCCTCTGAGAAACGTATCCTGCTCGACTTCAAGCACGAGGATGCTCGCGCCATTTTAACCGCCTTATCCACAACCCTGGTGAGGTTTTCCGGTTTGAGCATGTTGGTGGAGGCGAAGCCGAGCCCACCGTTAACCAGAACCCTGATCCCCATCCCCACCTCGTAGCTCGCCTCAGCAGCCTCAACCTCGCCGTTCTTAAGGGCTACACCCTTGTCGGAATCGCTATGGAACCTGGCCTCAGCGTAGGAGGCGCCTGTTGCAACAGCATAGTCGAGAACCTTTTTCAAGAGTTCGAAGATATCGTTCATTCCTTTGCCAACCATGTTGAAGAGACTTATAAACCTCTCTCAAACCGTGGGGAAAAATTAATCTAGGGCTTAGCTAGATATTACGCTTAGGCTTGACGGAAGGCTTGAGAAGGGTTCTCTCCGAGATTCAGGGATCCTTGACTCCGATAAACGTTTCTATGAAAAAATGTATCGACGATGGTTTGAACATGAATCTCGACGATATGAATAGTCTCGGCAACAGGCTTATTCTCCTGGCGGAGTGCTTCAGGGACCCGCTTAAAGAGTTGAAGCACACGATTCTCATATTCACGCTGATGGACGCCGGGCTAAGCGTCTTACACAGGGTGAGAGAGCTGAAGAATAGGGCTCTCCTAGCGGATGATACAGTTTTCTTCACCGAGGTATACCTGGTGATGAAGCTTATTGAAGACACTATTGCTTCAGGGGAATACTATGAGGAGCTCGTTAAAATACATGAGAAGAGGCTTAGCGAAGATCTCCGCACTCGCACGTAGCGTCGTGGATAAGGGAGTCCATCAGGTCCAGCCCGGCTCCGGATAAGGCTGAAACCAGAACCGTCCTCTGCCTCCTTATAAGAGGGTGAACTGTCTTGGAATGCTCCAACACGTATTCCTGGAGGAGGCCTGCTTCTTCTTCAACAATCCTCTCCTCCAAGTACTCTGGCTCCTGCATCAGTTTTTCAAGGTCGCTCCTGCTTAAAACGTCAGCCTTCGTTACAACGTGGACGAAGGGCACGTTGAGCCTAAGCCTGCAGGCCGCTGCGAGTGAAAAAACCGCTATAAGGTCGCTTGGAGAATATATTAGCTGGCCGTCTATAAGGAAAACCACTATCGTCCTATCCACTGCAGAGAGCCCTCTCACTATCTCCGGCCCGGCGCTTCTAAAAACGAAAAGCTCGCTCTGACCAGGCGTGTCTATAAGCTTATAGTCTTCCTTCAGGATGCTTATCTTGGAGGCGAGCTCGGCGCTTCTCTCCGCCAGAATATCCATCGCCCTTATCATGGCCCCATTAGGGCCGAGTGACTCCCTCCTCATTATCTCCTCAATAGTGAATAAGCCCCGTATGTCGAAGGATGGAGGGTACGGTGTTTCCTCAACACCAGGGTCGAGATTTATGAACGCGACTCTCCTCTCATTCTGAGAGAGCCATTCGCCATACTTATTGACCAGCGTCGTCTTGCCGGATCCCGCTGGGCCTATAAATACCACCTGCATCGGCAAGGGGATCTCAAAATTACGAGGAGGAGAGGGTTCTTAAACATGCTCCCTAACCTTTAAGCACGGCATAGTCTCAAGCCTCTCCCTCAACCTCCTTCAAGAACCTTGATAGAAACGCTTCCATAAACATGTGTCTCCCTTCAGCAATCCTCCTCGCAGTTTCAGTGTTCAGAGTTTCCTTAAGCTTTAGAAGCTTCTCGTAGAAATGGTTAACTGTTGAGTCAGTCTCCCTTCTCCTTGAATACATCGGGATCCCCCTCCTGCCCCCGTGAGAGAATGTCCTCGCCACGCCTACCGCGCCCATCGCATCTAAACGGTCAGCGTCCTGAAGAATTCTAGACTCTATGCTGGCAGCCTTAACCCTTTTTCTAAACCTATGCACCCTAATCGCTTCAAGAGCCATGCTCATCTTCTCCTTGGGGAAGCCTATTCTAGAAAGAATTTCCCCCGCGATTTCAACGCTTTTCTCAGCATGGTCGACTCCTTGCTCTAACTCGTAACTGATCCCAACGTCGTGGAGAAGCGCTGCTGCAGCAAGGACCTGCGGGTCCCCACCCTCTTTCTCGCAGATTCTCATGCACATCCTGCAGACTCTCTCAGCATGCAGCCAGTCATGCCCAGGGTCATTTAAGGCATAGTGTTTCTCAGCTTCTCTCCTAATCAACTCTAAAAGACTGCTTTCATGCAGGCTCATTTCTCAAACACCTGTTCTAAGCGAGGCTCTCCCTCCTCAGCTTTGACCTCGCGTAGGAAACCGCCCTAGCTATCAATTCCCTATGCATTCCGAGATAGTTCTCAGGTTCAAGAATCTCCTTAAGTTCCTCGGAATCCATATACTTCGTAACCTCAGGGCTTTCCATAAGGACCTCAAACAAATCTTTATCCTCTCCGAGCGCCCTCTTGGAGAGTCTTCTCATAAGCTCGTAAGCCCTCTTCCTACCCATGCCCCTTCTAGCAAGCTCCATCATGACGGCCTCGCTCATAATCCTGCCCCCGGTGATTTTCAGGTTCCTAAGCATATTCTCAGGGTATACCCTCAGGTTTGTCAGAACGCTCTGCATAGTCATGAGCATCTCGTCGAGTATTATCATTGATAATGGGATTGTGAATCTCTCGCTGCTGGAGTTTGAGAGGTCTCTCTCATGCCAGAGCGGAATGTTTTCTAAAGCCGGTGTTACGAGCCCCCTGAGGACCTTAGCTAAGCCGGATACTTTTTCGCTGTCAACCGGGTTCTGCTTCTGGGGCATCGTGCTGCTTCCACGCTGCTCCTCGCCGAAACCCTCTGCAACCTCCATTATCTCAGTCCTCTGCAGGTTCCTTATTTCGACGGCGAGCCTGTCTAGGCTTGAGCCCAGCAGGGCCGCCCAGCAGGCGAGCTCAGCCAGCCTGTCTCTGCAAACAACCTGCGTAGCTATTTCAACCGGTTCTAAGCCTAGTCTACGCATAGTCTTCTCCTCTATCGCGAGCGCTTTTGGTCCGAGCGCCGCCATGGTGCCGACCGCTCCACCTACCTTCCCAACCAGGATCCTCTTTGAGAGTTGAAGCATCCTCTCGTAGCTCCTAGACAGTTCAGCAGCATACACGGCTAGCTTGAACCCGAGTGTTATCGGGACAGCGTGCTGACCATGCGTCCTGCCGGGCATAACTAGCTCCGCATACTCCTCAGACTTTTCGCAAAGGATTTCTATAAGGACAGCCAGCCTCTTCTTGAGTATGTTTAAAGCGTCCTTAAGCTGCAACGCTAGAGCAGTATCCGTTATATCGTTGCTCGTAACCCCCCAGTGGACATACTCGCCGTGTTCTCCACACTCCTCTGAAAGAACCTCCACCATGGCGGCTATGTCGTGCCTCGTAACCTTCTCCCTCTCCTTAACCCTCTCCACCGTGACGATTTTCGAAGAAGCCCTCCTCCTTATGGTTGAAGCAGCCTCAACCGGTATCTCACCCACCTCAGCCAGTGCTTCAGCCAGAGCCGCTTCCACGTTTAGCATTGTCTGCAACCTGTTCTCCTCCTCAAAGACCCTCCTCATCTCCGGGGACCCGTACCTACCTGTGTCAATAGGGCAGACAGGCATGTAATAGCAACACTACGCAGGTCTAATAAGCTTGCCGGAGGTTCAGCGTCAAAAGTTTTCGCGTAAAACTTATATCCTTCCATGTGGAAATTGGCAAAAGGAGGTGATAATCAATGCAACTCTGGAAACTAAGGTTAAACATGATTACTACGATGATGATGGTTATCGCTATAACCACAGGCTTCGTAGCCCTCATCCTATTCATGATCGGGGTGGACATGCTGATGCTTCTCCCTATCATAATCGGGCTAAACCTGTTCCAATGGTTAATAGGCCCATATATTATTGACGCTGCCTACAGGGTTAGACCGCTGAACCAGGGCGAGCTACCGTGGCTGGAGGAGAGCGTTAGAATGCTCGCCGAGAAAAGCGGTCTTAAGAACCCCCCGAAAATAATGGTTTCGGAAATCCCGTTGCCCAATGCTTTCGCCTACGGCAGCCCGTTAACAGGCCCCAGGGTGGCTGTCACAAGAGGGTTGCTGAACAGTCTGAGCGTTTCCGAGGTTGAGGCTGTTTTAGGACACGAGCTCGGACACCTTAAGCACAGGGATGTGCAGATAATGATGTTCCTATCCGTGCTCCCCGCGCTAGTCTACTGGGTGGCTTCGTCGCTCTACTATTCAGGCATGTTTTCTTCACGCTCAAGCAGAGACAGGGGGGACGGTGGGATTCTCCTACTCATAGGAATGCTCGGAATGATGATGTACTATGTTCTAACCCTCCTAATAATGGGCTTCAGCAGGAGCAGGGAGTACTACGCGGACTACCATGGCTCCACAGTCTCGCCGGGCGGGCCTCTAAGCCTTGCAAGCGCGCTCGTCAAGATATCCGACATAAACGCTAGAACGCCTAAGAACGTTAAGGCTTCGATGACCAGCTACTCCTCCTTCAGGGCCCTCCTCATAGCCGACCCCGAGTCCACGGTTGGGGCAAGGGCCTTCAGAGGAATATACGATGTCCGTGCCCTAGAGGAGTTCGCCTCCAGAGAGGTCTCTCCCGCTGAGAGCCTGGTTGAAGTCCTTAGCACTCATCCGAACGTTGTTAAGAGGGTTAGGTCGCTGCTGGAGCTCCACAAGCAGCTTTACGAAGCGGCTTAGAGCAATCCTCAACGCTTTTTTCAACATCCCTCATAATCTAATATTTTTGCAATGGGAACGAAAACCATGCAATTTTTTAAAACAGGCCATTTTTCAAAGCTCTAACAGGATTTAAAACTTTTATGAACCTTTTCTAACTTTAATAAACTGTTTCTAGGTCATTTCATGAGAAAAAACTGAAAAACGCTTAATAGAGACCTTATTCACCAATTTTCGGAGAAAATGAGAGGAAGCATGCGGACGAAACACTGGAGAATAATGGTTGCATCAGCCTTAGCAATGCTTACTTTAGCCGCGGTTTCAACACTGCTCGTCTCAAGGGTTGCCGGCGATGAGGATACGGGTGGGGATGAAACCCTCCCGCCCTATCTGGGTAAAAGCCTGTCAGCACAAATACAGGATCTCGTTCAACAGCATAAGGAGAAGCTTCTAGAAATCAGGCTTGAGATGAAAATGGCGTTGCTCCAAACCTGGGGGGAACGGCTTAACGAGCTGGATGAGGAACAAACGCGCGTAATGGAGACCGTAGAGACGATGGAACAGGAGATGACTATGCTGGAGGAGAGGCTGCGGAACGGGGAAATAACTCAGGGAGAATACATAATGGAGATGAATAGGCTGAGGCTTGAGATTAGAACCAGGCTGAGACAGCTGGAGGGTGTTGAGAAGGAGGCTCTGAAAGCATTGCAGGAGAATATTCCTGAGAGCAATAAGGAGCTTGCTAAAAGGATCGTGGATGCTAACCACGCGTTCAGGGATGCGAAGAAGGCTCTGCAAGAGGAGAAGAAGGCTGAGATAAAGGCCCGGGTTGAGGAGCAGAAGCAGGCTAAGGGCAAGAACAAGGGTTGAAAAGTAGCCTTTTAAATCTGTTTGTAAAAAGTAATCTTTTTGCAAACTTTTATACTTCCCCTAATGCTATTTTTTCCACGCATGACGCTTCGCAAAGCCGCTGCAGGAGCCCTACTTGCAACCATCCTAGTTACACTGTCCAGACTGGTTCCGCTGGCTGAGGGCGAGTTCGAGTTTCAAACAACCTACAGGATAATTCTGCACAAGGATTCTTCAGCCACATGGGTTGTTGAGCTCTCAACCACGCTTAATACTCAGGAGGAGCTGGATAGTTTCAGACTGTTCAAGGATAGTGCTGACGAGGATGCTCTCATCTCGGGCTTCGAATCAACCATAAGCAGTATAGTTAGCAAGGCGGCATCCTTAACGGGGAGGCCCATGGCTGCTGAAAACTTCAGCCTCAAGATCGACGTGACGGGAATATTGAAGCAGGTGGGGGTTATCCAGTACAGGTTTAAATGGGTTAACTTCAGCCTTAAAACACCGGACGGTATTGAGGTCGGAGACGTTTTTGAAGGAGGGTTCTACCTTTTCACTGGCGAGACGCTTGAAATAGACTACTCGGAGCTGGACCAGGATTATTTCCTTAAGCTTACGAGCCCAAGAGCGTCGCGCGAAGACTTTTTGAGGGTAGCCTGGGTCGGCAGGATGGATTTCGCAGACGGGGAGCCGAGGCTCGTGTTTCAAAGCAGGATTATAAGGGTTGAGGAATTCTCTCTGAATAGCACCCGGGTTAAGAAAGGCTCTTCGCTGAGCCTTCGGGGGAGGGTTAGCCCGCCTACCCCCGGCCTCACACTCCGGGTTGTCTACCTGAACCCCCAGGGGTCTGAAACAGTCAGGGAGGTGGCTGTCGGGGACAACGGGGTTTTCTCAGACGTTTTAAACATGAATCTGGCTGGGGACTGGAGGGTTTCGCTGCACCTGCCTTCAGACTCGCCGTACAGGTTCAGCCAGGATCCTCAGCCGATACAGCTCTCGGTTTACGAAGAGGGCGGGGGCGAGACGGAGACTGGAAGCCTGCCTCTAGTGTTCTACCTGGCTCTGCTGGCTCCGCCGGTGGTGCTCTTAGTCGTAATACTGTTCCGCCGTTCCCATGGGAGAAGGCTGAGGCCCCCGGATATGCAGATGCTTTCAGACGAGGATCTCGTGATGAAGCTTCTCAGGGAGGCTGGCGGTAGGCTGACGCAGTCCCAGATTAAGGACGCAGCCAAGTTTTCAAAGTCGAAGACCTCGATTGTTTTAAACGAGCTTCAGAGGAAAGGGGCTATCAGGAAAATCAAGCGCGGCAGGGAATACATTGTTGAACTTGTTTAACGCTTAGCGTAACCGGGTATGAGGCTTTCCCGCTGGTTTTACGGCTAGATCGAGGCCCGGCGGGTCACAGCGTGATAATCCGCTTCTACTTTAATATTCTTCCCGTATCCATGTACCAAAGGTAGAGGTCCAGCTCCGCCAGCGAGACATTCAGCTCCCCAGCTATCTTTGAAAGAATCTTCTCTATCTCTAAGTACCTGGTTCTGGAAAGAGTTTTAGGAATGCTCTCTATATAGCCGTACCTGTGGAGAACCCTTAGAACATGCTTGTCTATTATGGCGAGGCCCTTAAAGCCTATGTTTCTCAAGAAGTGGCTCGCCTCCTTGAAGCCTATCCCGGGAACATTGTCTGCAAGCCATCTTCTCACTCGGGCAGGGTCATCCTCCTCGTTAACGATTCTCCAAACGTCTTCGCAGAGTTTCCTAGCCTCAGCTATGTATTTCGCCCTAGTCTTTGGATACCTGTACCCTATGCTCCTAAGCCTCCTGCTCAACTCAATCCTGCTCAGGTTTAAGAACCCTTCCCCGATTTCCCCCTGAACCCTAAGCCCCCCCTCCGCGGAACAGTTTGCTGTGAGAATGCAGAAGCAGAGCTCGCTGAAAACCCTCTCCCTGCTAGCCCTTGCCTCTTCAAACTCTCTAAGCCTTTTCAAAACCGTTTCCCTAACCTTCCCGTCTGAAACTATCTTCCCAAGGTCTCTCAGGAGCCTCGCGCGCTTCACTTTCCTCAGCTTAGCCTGCTGGAGAATATATTCTTATAAGGCTTCTTTAAACAGTATTTCAAGATGGATGAGTGGCTTGAGGCAGTGGAACAGCTTCTACCCAGGGTCGTGACCAGCGTCGAAATGGCTGCTATAGAGGAGAACGCTGAAGCCCTGGGTTTCAGCAGGCTTTGCATGATGGAGAACGCTGGCTCAGCTACCGCGCGTTTCATATCGTCGAAGACTGACGCAAGAGGTAAAACATTCCTATTCCTGTGCGGAACAGGTAATAACGGTGGCGACGGGTTTGTGGCGGCGAGGCACCTTAGAAACACGGGTGCTAGAATAGTGATGGTTCTCGTGGGCAAGCCTAGTGAAATAAGGAGTGAGGAGGCTAGGGTAAACTGGCTCCTCCTGCTCCATATGGATGATGTTGAGAAGCTCTTCGTCGCCGACTCCTCTGAGACACGGGTTGTTAAAGAGCTCTTGGCGAAATGCGACTTCGTAGTGGATGCTATGCTTGGCACAGGGATTAAAGGAGTTTTAAAGGAGCCTTTCGCCTCAATAGTTAGCGAGGTCAACTCCTCGGGTAAAACGGTTTTCGCCGTAGATGTTCCAACGGGCCTTGGATCAGAAAGCACTGGGAAGAGCCTGGCTGTAAAAGCATCCTACACCCTGACTTTCCACAAGCCTAAGGATTTCCTGGAGAACTCTCCCTACGCGGGGAGGGTTGAGGTGGCTGACATAGGCATACCTCTTGAGGCTGAGCTCTACACTGGACCCGGGGATGTTAGGAGGATTGTTAAAACCAGGAGGAGAGACTCGCACAAGGGTGACTATGGCTATGTTTTAGTAGTGGGCGGGAGTGAAACCTTCTCGGGAGCACCTGCTTTAGCAGCATTGTCGGCGCTAAGAGTCGGGGCCGGCCTAGCGATAGTGGCTGCGCCGAAGCCGGTTGCAGCCTCGGTTAGAGCAATGTCCCCGGACCTCGTGGTTTACGCCACGCCTGGGGAGCATCTTAACGCGGAGGCAATACCCCTTGTCTCCAACCTTATGGATAAGGCTGACTCGATAGTGCTGGGCCCAGGCCTAGGGCTACATGGGGAGACTGTTGAAGCAGTCAGGATGATTGTTAACGAGGCTAGGAGCAGGCTGCT
>Ga0078972_1003427_pt1 | contig 47586 bp, 56 predicted proteins | sample YelNatPaOPGAMG01_FD_67568 | JGI IMG/M metagenome (GOLD analysis project Ga0078972, IMG submission 67568) | Hot spring thermophilic microbial communities from Obsidian Pool, Yellowstone National Park, USA - OP-RAMG-01 (SPADES assembly) (version 2) | ecosystem: Environmental > Aquatic > Thermal... | reverse complement strand
TTCGAGATCGTTTTAGCACTCTCCGCCCTTGCTTTTGCCGTATTCGTGAGGAAGAGCTGAAAGACTGAATTTGATTTTTTTGTAGTTTGGAGCTGACCTCCTACACAGCAGATATGCTGTCGAGAACTACCTCGAGTATCTCTTGGAGCTCCTAAACCTTTCAGGGAAAGGTTAACTTTGCTACCTAGCCTTAAAGGGCAGGTTTACGGGATTTTTGGTTTCCTTTTTGTTACGAAAATCAAGAAAGCAATTTTTCTGTAAAATCGTGTATCTCATCATCTGCACTCTCGCCGAACTGCTCTATTATCCTGACTATTGCGCTTCCAACAACGACACCATCTGCACCGGCGCTGAAAAGCTGTGCAACGTGCTCTCTTTTCGAAACTCCAAAACCGACTGCTATGGGCTTTTTGCAAGTATTCTTTGCCCTCTTCAAAGCTTTGAAGGCTAGATCAGAGATTTTATCCCTCACCCCCGTTACGCCATAAGTAGATGTCAGGTATATGAATTCGGAAATCTTATCGATGGCTTTCAACCTGTCCTCACTGGTATTCGGAGCAGCTAAAAAAACATTCTTCATTCCGAGATCCCTGCAGATCTCTAGAAAGCTACCAGCTTCGTCGAATGGCAGATCGACAACCAGCATTGCATCGACACCTGCAGAAAATGCTCTCTCAACGAAGTTTCTGACCCCCGATCTGTATATGGGATTGTAGTAGCTCATGAGCACGAGTTTTTTATCGCTCTGCTCCCTGAATTTTTCTACAATCCAGAAAACGTCTTTAAGCCTAAATCCGTTTGAAATGGCTGAACAATAGGCCTTTTGTATTGCGCTCCCGTCAGCAACGGGATCGCTAAAAGGTACACCGAGCTCAATGACATCAGCGTTTGCCGAGAGCATGAAATCCACGGTTTTTTCCTTTCTTGGATATCCGGCCGGAATAAAGATTATTAGCGATTTTTTGATCATTTAATCACCTCCATAACGATTCCAAGGTCCTTGTCTCCCCTGCCCGAAAGATTTACGATCACAATGGAATCTCTGAGACTTTCATCCTTTTCCAGGTATGCTAGGGCGTGCGCGCTTTCTAGTGCAGGAATTATCCCCTCAAGCCTGGAAAGCTTCAGAAATGCATTCAAAGCCTCGCTGTCAGTTGCAACGGAATATTCTACCCTTCCGATTTCCTTTAAATACGCATGCTCGGGTCCCACACCGGGATAATCTAGGCCGGCTGCAATGCTGTGCGTGTCGGAAATCATCCCGTCCTCGTCCTGCAGAAAGTAGGACAGCATTCCGTGCAGCACTCCCCTGCTACCGGCCGTAAGCGATGCGGAGTGCTTCCCCGTTTCAATGCCCTCCCCGCCCGCCTCAACCCCTATCAATCTGACATCATCCCTTAGAAAAGGATAGAATATTCCGATGGCATTGCTCCCCCCTCCTACGCAGGCCACAACAGCATCGGGCAGACGGCCTTCAGCATCGATTATTTGCCTTCGGGCCTCTTTTCCTATTACGGACTGGAAGTCCCTTACAATTGTTGGAAAAGGATGCGGTCCGACTGCGGATCCGATCAGGTAGTGCGTTTTTTCAAAGCTTTCTGCCCAGTCTCTGAGCGCCTCGTTTATCGCATCCTTCAGGGTTCTGCTTCCGCTTTCCACAGGAACCACTTCAGCTCCCAGTATTTTCATCCTGAAAACGTTCATTTTCTGCCTTTCATAATCGAGAGCACCCATGTAAATTCTGCATTTTAGCCCCAGCAGTGCTGAGGCCATTGCAGTTGCAACACCGTGCTGTCCTGCGCCGGTTTCGGCTATAATCCTTTCCTTTCCCATGAACTTCGCAAGCAGCGCTTGGGCTATTGTGTTGTTTATCTTGTGCGCCCCTCCGTGCAGGAGATCCTCTCTTTTCAGGTATATCTTCATCCCAAGATCTTTGCTCAGATTTTTTGCAAAATAAAGCGGTGTTGGGCGACCGGCATAATTTCTGAGGTAGTAGTCGAGTTCTTTTTTAAATTCCTCATCATCCTTGAGCTCTTTGTACGCCCTTTCAAGCTCCTCAAGCGGATTGATCAGAATTTCCGGGACATATCTCCCGCCAAACTCACCGAATCTCATTTCTTACCCTCCTCACAAACTCCTCTATCAACCTCTCATCCTTGAAACCGTCCCTCTCAACCCCGGAGGAAACGTCAACGCCCACGGGTTTAACTAGCTCTATTGCCCTTGCAACGTTCTCTGCATTTAAACCGCCCGCCAGAATTACCGGATATCTCTCTGCAATTCTCCTGCTAATGCTCCAGTCATGAATTTTTCCGCTCCCTCCTCCAGAATCGAGCAGGATTAAGTCGGGCCTGTATCTTTTGATCTGCTCAATCGTTTCATCGAAATCCCTCACAATGAAGGCCTTCATGACAAAAACCTCTTTTCTCAAAATCTCGAACTCCTCGATGCCGAGATTTCCGTGCACCTGTACAAAATCGCATTCAGTTTTAGAAACGATTTCCCTCCATTCCTCCAAACTTTCCGAAGTGGAAACGACAAAGACAGGTATTTCCGCATTTGAAATTATCTCCCTTGCCTTTTCCAGATCCACCGTTCTTCTGGAGTTGCTTTTCACAATGACCCCACCGAAATCCGCATGTCTTTCAACGATCTCCAGATCCCTGATGCTGCGAATTCCGCATATCTTAACGATCATGGCAAACCTCCACGAAGTTTCTTATCATTCTCAATCCATCCTCCGTGAGCACGCTTTCAGGATGGAACTGAACTCCCTCAATTCTATCTTTTCTGATTCCCATGATAACACCGTCATCGCTGACCGCTGTAACCTTGAAGCCCTTGGGAACTTCCAGAACCGCAAGCGAATGGTATCTGGCCGCCCTGAAGGGATTCCTTACCCCCCTGAAAATTCCATCCGAATCGTGCCTAACCAAAGAAGCTTTTCCGTGAACGGGTTTAACCTTCCCAACTTTTCCGCCAAAAACTTCCGCTATTATCTGGTGCCCGAGACAAACGCCCAAAATAGGCACATCGAATTCGAATAGGAAATCAAGTTCCCTGTCGGGCTTTCCCGGGCCGGGTGAGATTATGATTCCATCGAAGCTCAGTTTTTTCGCTTCCCTCGCTTTGTCCTTGCTCAGAACTTTCACCCTGTCGAAAAGGGAGACGTATTCAACGAGGTTGTAAACAAAGGAATCATAGCAGTCAACGACAAGGATCACAGTCCCACCGCCTTCAGAACCATCGAAATCTTGCTCTCTGTTTCGTAGAACTCCTTTTCCGGATTTGAATCGGCAACTATTCCGGCTCCAGCTCTTATCCTGCATTTCCCGTCGTATTCAACCATTCTTATCGCTATCGCCATGTCGGAGGAGTTTTGCGAGAAGTAGCCAACAGCGCCTCCGTAAATTCTCCGCCTTGTTCTCTCAAGCCCGTCAATGAGCTCGACCGCCCTTCTCTTTGGCGCACCAGTCACAGTTCCCGCTGGAAAAGCCGATCTCATGGCGTCGAAGTGCGTTAGATTTGGCTTCAGCTCGCCGATAACCTCGCTCTCTATGTGTATAACGCTTGGATATACAACAGCTTCCATGAATCTGGTAACCCTAACACTTCCAGACCTGCAAACTCTTCTTACATCGTTTCTGGCAAGATCTACAAGCATTACATGTTCCGCCCTTTCCTTTTCGTCCTTCAGCAGCATTTTTATTGTTTCCTCCTCTTTTCCGATCACCCTTTTAGCGGTTCCGGCTATGGGATTTATCTTGAAAATCCCTCCCTCGATCTTCCCCATCGTTTCCGGCGAGGAGCCGATGAGGGATTTTTTGAATTCGAGCAGAAACATGTACGGGCTGGGATTGAATTCCCTGAGCCTGAGGTATATCCCGAATGGGTCGAAATCGCTCTTGACTTCGTATTCCCTGGAAAGAACGATCTGATAGACTTCCCCCTCCTCAATGTACTCCTTTCCCTTCTCTACGATTCTCTCGAAGTAATCCCTGTCTTCATACCTCAAAACGCTTGCACCTCCTTTCTCTACCTTTATTTCTTCCCTTTTTGCTTTTTCAACTATTTTTTCAGCGTTTTCAACATTTTTGCTGAAGAGCTTTCCCAGAAAATGATCGTAGACGAAGTAGGAGTCGTAGAATTTGAAAACGGATTTCTCTTCAACTCTCTTTCCGATGAATCCGAGAACGGCGTCGTAGGATATGTAGCCGACCAGCATTCCCTGAACATGGATGCTCTTAAGCGCCTCGAAGGGATCGCGGGTTTTTGAAATAACCTCTCCATCAACTCTTAACTCATCATCGATTTCAACCGTATAGAGCGGGTCGAATGAGATGTAGGTATACCTAGCATTTCCGGATTTTTCCACTGATTCCAGAATGAAGGGCGAATTTTTATCCCTTATAACGGAATAAAGCCTTACCGGATCGACGTATTCGTGCTTCTGCATGCTATCTCCTCCAGCTTTCTCAGAAATTCTCCTTCTTCGATCTTTTCGATGAAAATTAAAACGTTCTCCTTTAGATCTTCAAATCCCAGTGCGTATAGTGCTGTTGCGAAGTTCACGGCTATTAGTTTTTTATCCTCCTCCAATCCGGAATTTGCGAAAACGGCCCTTATTCTCCTCGCCGAAGCCTCGCTGCTCTCACAGGGAACTATTTCGGTCTCACAGATTCCGAAATCGGATGGAAGAAGTTTCATCTTTTCGATTCCATCATCCACAATGTACGCGGTTGTTTCGGACTTCGGGCTAACTTCATCCATCCCGCTTCCGTTGAGCACGATTCCCTTTCTTCCCAGAAGTTCCAGCGCCTCGGCAACCGGGATGAGGAGCTTCTCGCTTGAAACTCCCACAATCTGCCTTTCCGGATTCGCTGGATTGACAAGGGGCCCTAGAACGTTGAAGATCGTCCTCACCTTCAGCTTTCTCCTCACATCCGCAACCCTTGCAAAGGATCTGTGATATAGGGGGGCGAAAAGGAATGCGAAGTTCGTTTCCATGATCATCTTTTTTGCAAATTCCGCATTTTGCTCTATTTTTATGCCAAGCTTTTCCAGCACATCCGCCGATCCGCTTTTTGAGCTGACCGCCCTGTTTCCGTGCTTTGCGACCGGTTCGAAAACGGAAACAGCAATGGCAACTGCTGTACTAACATTTATCGTTGAAAACCGATCGCCGCCAGTTCCGCAGGTGTCAAATACTTTTCCGAGATCGATCCTCGATTTTTCCAGAATGGCTCTGCTGAATCCTGCGAGAACTTCCGCACCGTATCCCTTGAGCTCCAGTCCTGTGAGGATTGCTGAAATCTCAACTTCGTCCATTTCTGGAAGCCTTGAGGCAATCTCATAAGCTTTCTCCATGTCTATGTTGCTGAAGAGGAATTCGATCATACTCTCGCCTCCACAAACTTTCTGACGAATTCCTCGGTTTTTTCCGCGAGCATGAAGGAGGTTCCGATCAGAACAGCATTTACGACCTTGAGAACCCTGAGATCCTCGACGCTGCGTATTCCGCTTCCGCTTATCTTCATCGCCCCTATCTTCGGAGCTAGCCTGAAGGTTCTGCTCAGATCGACGTCGGAAGGGTTGAATATATCCCTGTTGTTTATCAGCACAATTCTCGCGCTCTCCGCGTGGCTCAGATCTTCCTCAGAGAAAACCTCCACAACAGGTTCTATTTCGTGCTCAAAACAGAGGTCAACAAATTCTCTAGTATTTTCCCCGAGAATCCTTGCGATAAGCAGCAGGGCGTCGGCATCGATTTCAGCCGTTTTCTCGATTTCCTTCTTCTCCTTCACAAAGTCCTTTCTCAGAACGGGCAGATCTGTTGCTTTTCGGATCAATCTCAGGGTTTCTAGGGATCCCCTAAATGAGCTGGCCGTTATGTAGGAAATTGCGGAGCATCCTGCCCTTTCATAGGCTTTCAGAATATCCAGAGGATCCCTTCCGCGCAGAAGATCGCCTTTTGCTGGAGAAAAAGCCTTTATCTCCCCTATTACGGTGTTTCTCCCCTTTCCGCGCATCGCATCAATAAACCCAAACTGAACCACCTGCTCCCTTCATGTGTGCATGATCTCTTTTTAGGTATTTAAGCTTATCTGATGAGTTTTTTATGGAAAAAATTTTGATGGGGAAAAACGGAAGGGATTTAATTTTGAAGTGGAAAAATCGGATTATGAAGATTAGGATAACAGCGCCGGCGCATCTTCATGCCGGCAACATGGATCTGAACGGTTCCATGGGCAGGCTTTACGGAACCGTAGGCTTCGCAGTGGAGAATCCAAGGGTTGTGATCGAAATTGAGAAATCCGAGTCGGTTGAAGCCAACGATCCCGTTGCTGAGCGCTTTGCAAAAACTGTTGCAAATTCTTTCGGTTTTGGGGGTTTCAGAGTTACGGTAAAGGAAAGGTTTCCGGAATACACGGGTCTGGGATATCTCACAACGCTCGGCATTTCGGTGGGCATAGGCGCTGCCAGGCTGCATGGGATAAACTGCAGTGCTGAGGAAATTGCACTGAAAATCCGCAGAGGTCTCGTGACAGCACTTGGCCTTTATGCGTGCAAGCTTGGAGGATTCATAGTCGAGGGCGGATTCAGGAAAGGTATGGTTGAAAGGAGCGTTCCGCCGCTCATCTTCAGGGGTGAAATACCCGAAAACTGGATTTTTGTTATTGCCGTTCCGGAGGCTCCGAGGAGGAGAATAGCTGAGCTCCGCATCAGAAGCGAGGAGAGAATACTTCTGCAGGAGGTCTCGATGAATGCTGAGGACGCGTCCTATCTCTCAAGGCTTGTTCTGATGAAGATGATACCGAGCTTTGTTGAAAGAGATCTCGCTGCATTCGGGGAAGCTATAACGGAGTTCAACAGAAGGCTGGGATTCATATGGGAAAGATACCAGAAGGGCCTCTACTGCGATCCGCTGGTTGAGAGGGGGATTGAAATCATGCTCGAGCATGCATACGGAGCATGCCAGTCATCATGGGGTCCAGCATTTTACGCTATAACCGACAGCGAGGATAAAGCCCGCAGGCTGGCGGATAAAATCAGGGATTTCCTCAGTTTCCATGGAGGAGGGGATGTTTTCGTAACAAGGGGGAACAACAGGGGTCTGGAGGTGGTCGAGCTTGGTTAGGGCACTGGGTACCGATAGCGGTACGAAGAGCTACGACATTTTCGGCTTCGACGATGAAACCGGAGAGGTACTTGCAGACGAGGCAATTCCCAGGGAGGAGATGGTGAAGGATCCAGGCTTGATCCTGAGGAGATTGAAGGAAATAGACAGAGATTACGGTCTGGATGCCATCGTTGCCTCAAGCGGTTACGGAATCCCGCTCAAGCTTGCAAAAGATGTCTCAGATGAGGAAATAGCACTCGCAACCTTCATCACCGAGAACGATGTCAGGAGGGGGCTGAGGATAATTGGCCTTAGAAAGCTGCTGAAAATGCTTAAGGAAGATCCGGAGCTCGGCAGCAAAACCTATTTCACCCCGGGAGTTATTCAGCTGCCCACAGTGCCGGATTACAGGAAAATTAACAAAATAGACATGGGAACATCCGACAAGGTCTACACAGCAGCTCTAGCGGTTGCAAGGCATGCGGAGCTTCGTGGCATTGATTACGGCGATGTTAGCATAATAGTTGTTGAGGTCGGATTTGCCTACACTTCCGCGCTTGGAATCAGGAAGGGAAGGATAGTCGATGCTATGGCGGGAACCGCCGGTTTCCCGGGATTTTTGGGTATGGGCTGCATGGATGGAGAGCTCGTTTATGCACTGGCCAATTCGACGGAAATATCGAAGGAGCTGCTTTTTAAAGGCGGTGCAGCGTATCTTTCGAACTTCGATCCATTCAGGGCGTCGATAGATGAATTCATAAAACCCGGAACGCCCGGATACGAATTGCTGGTGGAAGCGATAGTAAAAGACATCCTTTCACTGCTCTGCAGCGTGAAGCCCGAGGCTGTGTATCTAAGCGGCAGATTTTTGCGGATCCCCCTTTTTGCTAGGGATCTGGAAAGAAGACTTGCGGATCTTTTCGAGAATTTCGGATGGAAGGTGGAAATTGCCGTGCTCGGCAGTATGGGAAAGGTGGCTAAACAGGCTGCTGAAGGGGCTGCCTTGATGGCAAACGGTCTAGCAGGGGGAAAGTACAGGAAACTTATCGATGTTCTCGGGCTTAAGGAATCGAAGGGAAGCATCTTCGAATACGTCACAGTTGTGGACAAAAACCGGTTGCTGGAGAAATTTGGGAGGTATATGGAAAGCTGACATTCTCTTTCTCAGCAACTTTACGAATCTGACAAAGAATTTTGGAATCAACAGGTGTCTGCTCCCTCAAGAAGAAAAGCCCTGTAGCTGACTCCGTGAGCTTCGGTAATCGTTATCTTCAATGCCATCTTTGAATGAATTTCTTGTCGGGTTTTATGTAAAGGGGCGAAAAATCAAATTTTGAGAGCTCAGTGCAGGATTCTCATAGCCTTCTCGAAAACATCCCCGCTGAACTTTGCATGAACATACCTCGTCCTCCCCCTCCCCTTCTCGCCGAAGACAATGTCAACAAGCCTTAGCCTTTCAAGCTTCTCCAGAATGTAGTAGAACTTCCTGTAGCTTATCTTCACTTCACTGCAGAGCAGCGAGTACAGCTCTCCCGTGGAAATTCCCCCGGCGGAGCATATTATCTTCATAACAGCCCTCTCCTCGCTGTTTAGTGCTGCAAGGGCTTTCGCCAGAAATGGCACAGCCTCGCCCTCGTGCGCCTTCTCGACATCTTCAACTTCAACCTTTGCAGCCCTTCTGCTTTCGGCAATCATTCCCGCCGATTTCAGCAAAAATATACCGTATCTGGCATCGGCTGCGCTGCTGGCAATGTCAACGACTTTCTCAAACGCCTCGCTACTAAAGCAACCTTCAAAGAATCCCTCCTTCACCCTCTTCATCAGTATCTCCCTTAGCTCGTCCCTCGTGTACGGGGGATAGTAGATTTCGACGTACTTGAAAACAGCTCCGGCGAACGGGTCGAGGCGGAGCGGGAAGCTAATATCTGTTGCGACCGCGATTATCCCCGTTTTGACGCCGTACTCTTCCGGGGCTTTGAGAATTTCGTATATTATCTGGCTCGCTGTCTCAGCTGTCAGAAAATTCACATCATCTAGAACGACGAGCAGGGGCTTTTCAAGCCTCGTCCACAGCTTTTCAGCTAGAACTGCCCTGCTTATCCCGCTGGGCGGTGGCTGGTGCGAGAAGACATCGCGGAAGATCTTTGAGAAGATCCTGTAGGGCTCAGCAGCGCTGGGGCAGCGGATGTATGAAATGTGAAATGAATCCATCTCAGCAGCCTGCTTCATGACGAACTTTATCGTAGATGTTTTCCCGGTCGATGGTGGGCCAAGGCAGAGCGCGTTCAGTGGTGATGAGCCCTGGAGCATCGGCTGCATGCAGCTCACCAGCTGGGAAATCTGCCTGTCCCTGAACGGAATTTCCTCCGGAACGTAGTCCGGATCGAACACTTCCCTTCTCTTGAAGATCATGTCCATCGTAGACAAAAGGAATTTAAGCGGTTACCACAGCTTGCAAGTGGAGAATTTTTCATGAACACGCCTTACGGCTTTGAACCCCTTTGCCGTGAAGCCCAAGCTGCACTTCGCCTTCTCATGAACAACTCTGAAACGCCTCCCGTATGCTGTCCTCCTGCTCGCATTAAGCCTGCCCCACTTTCCGCAGATTGGGCAGAGGATTAGAACGCTCCTTTTCCTCCCCCTCTGCACGATTGTGTACTCAACCCTCACTCCCTCATCCTCCTCGGTTCCACTGCCAATGACTCTGATTCCAGAAAAAAAGGCGAATAGTTTCCTGCACTCCGAATTTATCTCATTCCCGGTTTCATCAAACATATTCCTTAGGATTTCCGGGGAAATATAAGCGATCGCCACAGCTTGCAAGTGGTGAAGGATTTTTAAAGGACTTCGCTGAAGAATGGTTTTAAGAAATATAAAATTGATAACACCATTTCACACCAGATTGCCATAGGATGACCAGCAACAAATAAAGAGCTGGAGGAGCCTTATAAAAATCTGATTCTGCAAGAAATTGAATGAAATAAATTTTCTAATGGTTAAATTAGTTTATCTCTATTTGAAATTTTTAAAACATCTCTCTGCATTTCAAAATTCAGAAAAGAGCTGAAATAAAAATCCGCATCCTTAAAATTTGAATTGATTATATTCACCTCTTAATCATATACTCTATAGAGTGATAAGGAATTACTAGCCTTGAATATTTTTATAGGTAAAAACTGTGGCTGAAACGGTTTTTATCCATCTTTTACTGTTCCATTTTTATTCCAGCATAAATGGGCCAGCTTATATGGCATCGGAATCCCTTTTTAAACCCATGGTCGACTTTGAGGGATGCAGTTGGTGTTACCGAAAAGGGACAGAAAAGCTTATATTTTCCGAATTTTAAATTTTTCATAGGCCCTAACAAAGTAAGTCCCCTAAAAACGGGGATTGAAAGGAATTTTGAGACTGAGCTGGAGTATTACCTTGCCTATCTAACAAAGTAAGTCCCCTAAAAACGGGGATTGAAAGTGTTTCAGCGAAGAACCAAATGCTCTGGGTAAAGAAGCCTAACAAAGTAAGTCCCCTAAAAACGGGGATTGAAAGATTTGTCTTCCTTCAGCGCTGTTGACTTCCACAATAATCTAACAAAGTAAGTCCCCTAAAAACGGGGATTGAAAGTTACAATGTTCCGCATAATGCTCCCGTTTGCCTCACCTAACAAAGTAAGTCCCCTAAAAACGGGGATTGAAAGCAGACAATGAATGGAATTTCTGTTGGCCCAAAAGTCAGCTAACAAAGTAAGTCCCCTAAAAACGGGGATTGAAAGGGAACTTCATCCGCGATCTCCTCTTCCTCAATCTCCTTCTAACAAAGTAAGTCCCCTAAAAACGGGGATTGAAAGTGCTGCATCGTAACGTCCGACGGGCTTATCCTCGGCACTAACAAAGTAAGTCCCCTAAAAACGGGGATTGAAAGCCGTCATTGCGATCGCCTCACTAGCCTTAAACCGAACCTAACAAAGTAAGTCCCCTAAAAACGGGGATTGAAAGTGAAAAAGACAAATGTAACGGTAACTTTCAATCCATCTAACAAAGTAAGTCCCCTAAAAACGGGGATTGAAAGGAACCGTTGCGGATCGTGTAGACTCCGCTCATCAATACCTAACAAAGTAAGTCCCCTAAAAACGGGGATTGAAAGTCTCACAGCTCGTTGACCCTGCAAAAGGGGAGTGGATCTAACAAAGTAAGTCCCCTAAAAACGGGGATTGAAAGATAGGCTTGCTTATTGCCGCAAGCATAATTCCCGTTGCCTAACAAAGTAAGTCCCCTAAAAACGGGGATTGAAAGAGTCTTTGCAGCGGACCCAGAGATGATAGCCATTCGGTCTAACAAAGTAAGTCCCCTAAAAACGGGGATTGAAAGTTACCCAGGATATTACTATACAACAGCTCTAGTGGGAGCTAACAAAGTAAGTCCCCTAAAAACGGGGATTGAAAGCGGCTGAAACCCCGCTGGCGAGCAGCTTTCTTCCCTCTAACAAAGTAAGTCCCCTAAAAACGGGGATTGAAAGACCTGCCATCCAAACACAATGTAACCGTCTTCTACAAGCTCTAACAAAGTAAGTCCCCTAAAAACGGGGATTGAAAGTTATGTTTTTCTTTTTCCTAAGGGGGCGAAAAATCTATCTAACAAAGTAAGTCCCCTAAAAACGGGGATTGAAAGTGTATTCCGACAATCTGGTAGACTTCGATATGTGGGTTCTAACAAAGTAAGTCCCCTAAAAACGGGGATTGAAAGTCCTTCTGACCATCTCACTCAGCACTACCCTCATGCACTAACAAAGTAAGTCCCCTAAAAACGGGGATTGAAAGGTGGCACGGAGACCGATGCAATAAGCGCATCTAGGCTTACTAACAAAGTAAGTCCCCTAAAAACGGGGATTGAAAGATTTGTGGAAGGTTATCAACAGCCTATTACATGTGTTCTAACAAAGTAAGTCCCCTAAAAACGGGGATTGAAAGACATCCAACTTAACCATCTCCACCACCCGATTGCAGAACCTAACAAAGTAAGTCCCCTAAAAACGGGGATTGAAAGGCCTACCTATTGCCCCAGCCCGATACGGATTATCACCAAACTAACAAAGTAAGTCCCCTAAAAACGGGGATTGAAAGTCGATTTTCTGCACAAGTTGTGTATTTCTGATCTGCAGCTAACAAAGTAAGTCCCCTAAAAACGGGGATTGAAAGGAAAAGCTTGTTTTAGTTCCTCGACACCAGCCATATCACTAACAAAGTAAGTCCCCTAAAAACGGGGATTGAAAGTAACATTCCCTTTATCAGCTTCTTTGCCAATTTTCTTCTAACAAAGTAAGTCCCCTAAAAACGGGGATTGAAAGATGTATTTCAACGCTTGGATTGCCGTTTCCATGGTTATCTAACAAAGTAAGTCCCCTAAAAACGGGGATTGAAAGGCAACTGCCGAATCAATGGTAAAGATCAGAGGGGACACTAACAAAGTAAGTCCCCTAAAAACGGGGATTGAAAGGAAAGTTATAAAAAACGTGGTTTGTGATATCTTTTGAACTAACAAAGTAAGTCCCCTAAAAACGGGGATTGAAAGAACGCATTCTCTAGAATTTTCGCTGCTTTTTTAGTAGCCTAACAAAGTAAGTCCCCTAAAAACGGGGATTGAAAGCCTCTTAACCCCCACCCTCACAGCCTTCTCAAGCTCGGGCTAACAAAGTAAGTCCCCTAAAAACGGGGATTGAAAGGAGAACTGCAAGAAAAGCATGGTTTCTTAACTCTCCTAACAAAGTAAGTCCCCTAAAAACGGGGATTGAAAGAGTAGTCTACCATTACAACATGGTACCCTGGTCGAATAACTAACAAAGTAAGTCCCCTAAAAACGGGGATTGAAAGCTATCACGAATGTTCTCGAAGCCTATGGAATCAAGAACCTAACAAAGTAAGTCCCCTAAAAACGGGGATTGAAAGTTTCACTATCCCAACGCGGTATGGACAGTTTCCAAGCACTAACAAAGTAAGTCCCCTAAAAACGGGGATTGAAAGGTATACGGCGAATCAAAGATACTGTAAGCCGGATTAAGCCTAACAAAGTAAGTCCCCTAAAAACGGGGATTGAAAGCGTTTTCAAAAAACTTGGGCAAACTTTTTTCCAGCAAACTAACAAAGTAAGTCCCCTAAAAACGGGGATTGAAAGACATTATAACTGACGATTTTGTGATTTGTCTTTGGAGCACTAACAAAGTAAGTCCCCTAAAAACGGGGATTGAAAGAAAATTACACCATAAACTTGGTGTTCGTGAACATAAACTAACAAAGTAAGTCCCCTAAAAACGGGGATTGAAAGATTAATGCGAACGGGTTATTCAATATCTCGTCGAGTTGTCCTAACAAAGTAAGTCCCCTAAAAACGGGGATTGAAAGATGGACCTTATCCACGCTAAAATGCCGAACTCTGAACTAACAAAGTAAGTCCCCTAAAAACGGGGATTGAAAGAAAATTACACCATAAACTTGGTGTTCGTGAACATAAACTAACAAAGTAAGTCCCCTAAAAACGGGGATTGAAAGATTAATGCGAACGGGTTATTCAATATCTCGTCGAGTTGTCCTAACAAAGTAAGTCCCCTAAAAACGGGGATTGAAAGATGGACCTTATCCACGCTAAAATGCCGAACTCTGAACTAACAAAGTAAGTCCCCTAAAAACGGGGATTGAAAGACAAAATGATCAACGAGATAGTGTCGCATGCACTTCTTGCCTAACAAAGTAAGTCCCCTGAAAACGGGGATTGAAAGGGTTTTACGTTTGTTTCACAACCGGAAGTCTCGTCCTTCAGGGCAGGGAGAAGGTCAGATTCATCAATTCATCAGTTTCCCCATCCATCAATTTTTGGGCATTTTTTGCAGGCCATTGGATTGCGTTCTGCGTTAAAATAATAAGTTTGTCTCTATTAGAGTAATCATGCTACCCGAAAGGGATAAGCTTATAAAAAAATGTGCTGAAGATTTGGTTGGATCTAAATACGCCGTTGCCTTCACCGGAGCAGGAATATCGACTGAAAGTGGTATCCCTGACTTTAGAGGTCCTTCGGGAATTTGGACACGAGATCCAGAGGCAGAAAGGAGATCCTATGAAATCTTTGGCAAATTCTTGAGGAACCCAAAGGAATACTGGGAAGAAGCACTAAAATCTCCTTTATACGAAATTCTGGAAAAAGCCAGACCAAACCCTGCACACTACGCTTTGGCAGAGCTCGAGAACATGGGAATTCTCAAAACAATAATCACTCAGAACATCGACGGACTGCACAAAAAAGCTGGAAGCAAAAACGTTCTGGAGTTCCACGGGGGCGTAGATAAGCTCAGGTGTATATACTGCGGATGCAGATTTCCAAAAGAAGAATTTCTGAATGAGATTGCAGAGAAGAGGGTTCCAATTTGCAAGAATTGCAAGGGCCCACTAAAAATGGACGTTGTTCACTTTACCGAACCGATACCGAGGGACGTTTATGAACTGAGCTTTGCTGAAGCCGAAAAATGCGATTTAATGCTTGTATGCGGGACGTCAGCAGTAGTATATCCAGCTGCAGAGCTTCCCAAGATTGCAAAGAGATGCGGTGCAAAGGTTGTTGAAGTGAACCTCGAAGAAACCCCTTTAACAATAGAAGGAGTTTCCGATTATATTATAAAAGGAAAAGCGGGTGAAATATTGCCGAAAATCGTTGAAGAGGTGAAAAATTTACGAAGGAAACAATAATTAGACTTTACGGGTAGCTTCGGAGCTTCTCGGCTCCGCCTTATACTACGCTAAGGGGGATCTGGCAGAGCTATGGGTTGGTGAAACTAATGAGCAAGCAATGAAGTTTTACGAGTTTAAAGGCTTTAGATTGGCGGGAAAGTATGGAAATGGGTTGGGATGGTCAAAGAGCTAAGTGGGCTACCCTGCCTTTAAAGGGGAGCCTCCGGCGTTAAGGGGGTTTACGCCCCCTTCATCCCGGTTCAAAAGCCAAGCTCCCCCAATCCGCAGATTTGAACTTCCTTCTGCAAGGGAGCATCTTTAGATTTTGGCATTCTATTTAGACTTTCTATTTATTCAAGCTTTTATATCATCTCCTCCCTGAAGGGCAGGGTTTTCGGTTATAATGGCCAAAAATTTTTTGAAAGATTTAGAGAAGGGCGGAAAAGTCTTTTCCCCTGTCTTCCAGTAGCTGAAGGATATAAGTATGCACAAGCCCTTCTCTGTTTGCCCTCTTGAGGATTTCTATGGCCTCATCAGCGCTTATCCTGCGGGCATAACCGTGTTCCACCATGTATTTTGCCCGAGATCCGAAATGGAGTCAGTTCTCCAGAGAATGTCTGCACCCCCTCGCCGTTAAGCCTCGAAATTATTCTGCAGGCGCAATAGCCGACTGCATGATAGTCTCTTTCCTTAACGAGTCTGACAGCAGGGAATTGAACCCGGACATTGTCTACACTCACTTCCACGGCGACTCGCATTTGGACCACGTTTCAGCTTCTTTCATCACGGTGCATGCAGGAAGACATGCTAAAAACCTGCTTTTCTACGAGTCGCTCTCTACATGGACTTCATTCTCTCCAAACTATTTTGTGGACATAGGCGGTTTTTTAGATAAAAAGATTGAAGCCCTGAAAACGCACAGGAGCCAGGCGGGGAAGCCGTATATGAGGGGAGGTGATAAGGGCTAAGGCCGCATTGCGGAGGACTCAGGCCGGGGTTGAGTACGGATGTGATCTAGGAAAACCTTTTTTAGATCTGGAAAGAGTATCGGTATGCTTACGGAATATGCTGCAAAGGTTTTCTCATCCTTTGAAAGGCTTAGCAAGATACTCGAAAGAGAGGGAGACGATTTGGTAATTTATGATGAGCCCCTCAGAATTGTAATAAAAAAGGACAGGATTGAGTTTTATGTGGATGATGAATTTCATGGATTTGTAGACAGAAAAATGGAAAAACTGAGCGAGGAGGTTAAATTCGAGGCAGAAATGTGGTTAAGGGCATTGGCAAACCTGCAGTTCAAAAGGTTCAGTCTGAGGAAATAAATATGGAGCTACCCCCATTTCGCCCCCCGAGCGAGGCTTTTAGCTACCTCATAAGGGTTGTTAGAGGTTGCAACTGGAATAGATGCGCATTCTGTTCAATGTATAAAGGTTTATGCTTTGAACAAAGAAAAAAAGAGGAGATTTTGAAAGATATAGATCAAATTCCAATCTTTTTCCCGAGATCGAAGAGCGCTTTTTTGGGCGACTCGAATCCGTTAATCCATAGAGATATTTTGGAAATTTTGAAGTACCTTAAGTCTAAAAGGCCGGAACTTGAAAGAATAACAGCGTATGCAAGGATAAAAACAATTGCGAACACACCAAAGGAGAAACTGGAGGCTTTCAGGGAAGCTGGGCTAACCAGACTTCATATGGGTTTGGAGAGTGGAGATGACGAAATCCTCGAAATGGTCAGAAAAGGGATAAAGGCGGAAGATGCTATAAAAGCCGGAAGAAAGGCGAGAGAGTATTTTGAAATAACTTACTACGTAATCACAGGCCTTGGAGGTTCTGAGAGATCTGAAAAACATGCAAAGAATACGGCGAAAGTCATAAACGAGGCAAAACCGACTTTTGTAAGGATAAGAAATCTGACGATAACAAATCCGGAAATGGGCAGACTGGTAAGGCCTCTAAGTGCTGAAGAACAGCTTGAAGAGCTTAAAATACTTTTATCCGAAATAAGATCGGAAACGTATTTCACTTGCGATCATGTATCGAACTACATTTTTGCAAATGGGAGACCAATATTTACTGGGGTTCATGGCAAAATTCCTGAAGAAAAGGATGAAATGCTGGAGATGATCGAAAGCACACTTGAAACTCTGATTGCGCTTAAAAAATCCGGGGCAAGGATTTTGACTAGTAACGATATGTTCAGGCTGGGCCTAATTACTCTCTAAACACAACTTTTTATATCAACTTCAATGACATCCCCTCCTGGTTCCACTTCTTTGAATATTTGTCCTTCGAATCTGTAAACTTCAGCCCCTGTCAGCCAGCAGTCCGGAGGAAGGCCGGCCTTCATGCAGGTCTGACTTAAAAACTCCTCCGAATCGAACCCGAACTCTACAGCAACCTGTGGGAGCAGAAGTCCTGAAAATAGCCCTTTTTTTACCAGAAGTCCGTGTTTCCCGATTTCAACAAACTTCGGAAGGTCCTGAGGCTTTGCATTTATCTTTTCGGGTTCGGTTAAAATTGTAATCTCTACAATTATCTCGTTCATCTCCCTTAGCCTTACCGGTTCGAAGCGCGGGTCGTCAACTGCAGCGGAGATTGCAGACTCTATTATTGCCTCGTCCAGCCTCTTTATTGGGTACGGGAACCCTATGCAACCTCTTAGCTCTCCGTGTTTGATTAAAGTTGTAAAAACTCCCCTTTTTTGTGAAAAAACCCCCTCCAGTCTTTCTTTTATAATTTTTCTGTTTGCCAGATATTCCTCGATTGCTTTTCTGGCGAGTTTTACTGCCTTTCTACCTTCCTCCAGTGTTAGTCTCATAAAGGTACAAAGGGTTTAATTAATTAAAGACTTACTCGTTTTATGATTTTGGGCATCGACATAGGCGGCACGAATACAGATGTAGTGGCAATGAAAGGAGACAATTTCGAGGTGATAGGGACCTTCAAAACCAAGGAATTTGATTTAAGGAAATTGAAGGTAGAATACGAGGCAGTGGGGATAGGAATTGCGGTCTGGTTCAAAAGGGGCATAATTGTTGGCGCTCCCAATTTGGAGAAAATACCCTTCATAGAGACGGAAAAGCCCAGAGTTCTTGAGAATGATGCTAAGTGTTTTGCTTATTATTCTGCAAAAATAACTGGAAAGAAGAACGTCCTTTCAATAACGGTTGGTACGGGTATAGGGACAGGAATTGTGATCGGCGGAAATCTGTACAAGGGCGATGGCCTAGCAGGGGAGTTGGGCCACGTATTTGTTGGTGGAAGGAGAAGGTGCAAATGTGGCGGTTTTGGGCATCTCGAATGCCATTTTAGTGGCTGGGCAATATCGGACATAAGAGAGAAAATAGAGAAGGGAACAGTTTACAATACTAGGGGATTCAAAATCTTCTGCAGATCAGTTGCAACTGCTGTAATGTTGCTGAATCCCGAAGTGGTAACATTTGGCGGACGAATAGGTGGAAGACTTGATGAATCTGTTCTATGCTCTGAGATTTCGAAGTTCATCCCAGACGCCTTTATACCGGAGTTCAAGGTAGTAAAAGACGATTTCGCGGTTGCAAAGGGTGCGGCGATGCTTGCAAGAGATACACTCCAAAATAAATTTTAAGTGAGGGGTTCGATTTTTGTTTGTGCATGCAGTGGTATGCGAAGACGTCTGGATGATATATAAATCTTTAAAGAGTGAGAAAATCGCTTTGAAAGGAATCAATCTCAAAATACCGAAGGGGAAAATATTTGGTCTTCTCGGTCCGAATGGAGCTGGAAAAACTACTTTGATCTCTATTATGGCAACCATTTTAAAGCAAACCAGAGGAAGGGTTGAGGTTCTCGGATTGGACTCCATTAGGGATGCGAAGGAGATAAGGAAGAGAATAAACATAGCTAGTGGAAATCCGAATCTAATTTGGAGCTTGACCGTTTACGAAAATCTCCGTTACTACGCGATGCTATATGGGGTAAGAGATCGAAGGGTCGTTGAGAATTTGATAGATGAATTTGAACTTCGGGAGTTCAGAGATGTCGAATTTAACAGACTTTCGACTGGCAATAAACAGAAGCTATTATTGGCTAGAGCCTTTGTGAATGATCCGGAATTGGTATTTCTGGATGAGCCGACAAAAGGACTCGATCCACCTGTAGCAAAGAGACTGAGGGAAAAGATAGCTGACATGCAGAAGGATTTGGGCATAAGCGTAGTTCTAACGACTCACTATATGAGCGAAGCCGAGATGCTTTGTGAGAGGATTGCCTTCATAAACAGGGGTGAAATAGTGGCGAATGGTAGTAAAGAGGAATTGAAGAGGATGTTGAAGATGAAGGATAAGATAACAATCGAGATAGATGCAGAAATTTCGATGCAGTTGCCATCGCTGGAAGGGGTATACATGGTTGAAAGAGATGGAAAAAGCCTTTCCTTTTATGTGGACAGTGCTGAAAGGAGATTGTGGGATGTTGCAAGCGAGGTTGCGAAGCTTGGAAGGATAAAGAATATAGTTGTAAGGGAAGTTGACCTGGAGGACGTTTTTAATGAGCTTGTCAAATGAAGTTTGCAAAACGCTCGCATTCACCTATAGAAATTTTATAATAACGAAAAGAAATTTCTTTACTATATTTGAAACTCTCTTCTGGCCAGTTCTGGGCCTAATCTCGGTAGGCCTTATGGGCATGTATTTAAACCTAGAACAAGGCTATTTCGCGTTTATCCTCATAGGAGCGGTAACCTTGAGCGTACTCCAGGTTTCTCAGCTTGATGTCGCTTATGTTCTCCTTTTCGACATCTGGAGCAAGAGTCTGAGATACACGTTTGTCTCGCCAATAAGCAGTTGGAATATGATCCTGGGATCTTGGCTTTTCGGGATTACGAGAGGAATCGTGGCCTTTGCAATCCTATTTTTTTCAAGCATGATCTTTTTTGGACTCAACTTGCTCATCCCTCCACCGTTTCTCATCCTCTTTTTATTTGGTGTATTTCTTTCGGCCATGATAATAGGGCTAATAACATGCTCTTTACTTCTGATCTTTGGATACAGAGCCGAGATATTTGCATGGACACTCTCTGCTATATTCATGCTCGTTTGTGGGATATACTATCCGGTTTCCTTACTTCCGGAAGTTGTGAGGTTTATCTCCTATTTAATACCCCTGACGCACTTTTTGGAATACTACAGAAGCTTTTACGGTTTTGAAACCTCCTTTGAAAATCCCCTGCTCTTGGGTTATGTACTAGCTCTATTTCAAGTTCTTTTTCTTTTCTTCTTATATTTTTGGGCATTCGATCGAGCGAGGAGTAGGGGAACGATAACTCAGTTTTCAGAATAGCAAAATTCATATAGGTATTTCTCGAATGTCGTTCATGAATTATCGAATTCTTTCAAAACCGAGCTACAGTCTTTTGGAGCTTGAGCTTTCGGAGGGTGAAGAAGTCCTTGCCGAACCCGGAGCGATGGTATACATGAAAAACGTTGAATTATCGCCAACGATGAGAGGGGGATTGTTGGGCGGCCTAAAAAGGGCGATGTTGGGTGGAGAATCATTTCTCGTCAACAGGTACATTTCGAAAGGCAAGGGACTTTTGGGTCTTGCGCCCCCATATCAGGGAGATATAACTGCGATAAAGCTTTCGGGCAGAATTTATGCACAGAGCGGAGCTTTTCTTGCATCCTCTCCCACTATAAACATAGACATTAAATGGGGAGGGGCAAAAACCTTCTTTGCGGGTGAGGGCTTATTCTTACTGAGGCTTGAAGGATCCGGAGATCTCTTCCTTTCAGCCTTTGGGGGAATAGAGATGCTAGATGTCGACGGAAAACTTGCTGTGGATACAGGACACATTGTTGCCTTTGAGGATTCCTTGGACTTCAGAGTTAGACCAGTTGGAGGGCTTAAAGCTACATTGTTGAGCGGAGAAGGATTGATTGCCGAATTCAGTGGAAGGGGAAGAGTTTGGATTCAGACTAGGTCTATTTCTGAGTATATAGGTTGGATTTCCTCCTTATTGCCTTCCAGAGCCAGGCAATAATCTCGTTTTTTTGAATGTGTATACTATTCTATGGAATGCAGTCAAATGACTTAGGAGTGCGATTGCTATTAATCCCTCGTAGATGTAGCCTAAGATCATCGCCAAAAATAGAATTATCATCCTTTCCCCTCTTTCAGCGATTCCGACATCGCATCTTTCGATTATTCTCTCCGCTCTGGCTCTGGTGTAGCTAACCATAAGTGCGCCGCTCATCGCAATAGCTACTATCAGCCAATCTATCCCGTGAATTCCAAGTGCAAGAAAGATCATTATATCGACGTATCTGTCGGATACAGAATCTAGGAAGCCTCCAAAATCCGTAACCATGTTGCGGGATCTTGCAACTATCCCATCAAGGAAGTCGAAAATTCCGCTCAGAAGAACAAAAATGGCTCCCAAAGCTATTTTATTATTTATGATTAGGAAAAAAGCAAGAATACCTAAAACTAGGCTCATTAAAGTTATTTGATTTGGTTTTAGAAATCTGCCAATGAAATTGCCAATGGGTTTCAGGGCTTCAGTTAGCGATGGCTTTAGCTTGCTAAGCATGAAGTTATATCTGTTTGAGCTTTTTTAAATTTTCTAAAATCGAATAAAATGAATAAAAAATTTTTAAATATTTGGATTCTCTATTATTGTAGCCCCTCCCTGCCCTCCGCCGCCGCACAGCGTAGCGCAGCCGTATTTTGCATTCTCTATATTCAGAATTCTTGCAAGAGTTCCAGTTATTCTTATCCCGCTTGCTGCTAGTGGATGACCGATTGCAATAGCCCCTCCTCTGGTGTTCACCTTTTCCGGATCTATTTTCAGCATCTTTATCGCGAACAATGTTACAACTGCAAAAGCTTCATTGACTTCCCAGAAATCTATATTCTTCACATCCAGTTTGGCATGTTTCAATGCTTTCTGCGTTGCGGGGACGGGGCCTTCACCCATAACGCTTGGATCCACTCCGGCCCAGCCAATTGATACTATTTTGGCCATCGGTTCGAGACCGTACTCTTTCATTTTTTTCTTGCTCATCAGCATTATGGCACTTGCACCGGCATTTAGCGGGGAGGAGTTTCCTGCAGTTATAACTCCACCCGGCTTGAATGCAGGAGGCAGCCTTTCAACGGCTTCGAGTGTAGTGTCAGGTCTTATGGATTGATCCACATCGATTACTTTTCTGCTTCCATCTGAAAGTTCGACTTCAATGGGCAAAATTTCTCCCTTCCTTTTTGTCGGATATCCCTCTCCGCTCAGGAAGTAGTTCTTTTTCAAAGCTTCAGCTGCGAGTTTGTGGCTTCTAACACCCCATTCGTCGAGATCCCTTTTTGTCCAACCAAGTTTGTCCTTCCATTTCTCAAAAAGTTTTTCTGCAGTCAATCCCATGCTCATAGCAGTCATCAGATCGTATTTTTGAATCAGATCGGCTCTCTGCATTAAAGTTGGAGAGATTCCCATGTGTGGATTCAGATCCGGTTGCATTGGTAGATGGGTCATGTGTTCGATGCCACATGCGATTGCTACGTCGCTGTAACCGAGCATTATCTCCATTGCACATTGGTGCATTGCAGACATTCCAGATATGCATACCCTTTCAGTTCCCTGTGCTGGGACTTCTATGGGCAACTCCGCTAGCAGATTTATTATCCTACCGCCGTATAACCAGTTTTCTCCCATTTGCATCGTACACCCGGTTATTACATCGCCGATATCTTTTGGATCTATGTTAGTTCTGTTTATCATCTCTCTTACGAGCATGGCTGCAACTGCCGGCATGTCTATCTTGTTGTACACGTCTCTTTCAGGTTCTTTAGGGCGGGAACGGGAGAATGCGGAGCGAAGAAAGTCCACTATATAAACTTCCTCCATAAATACTCACCAAAAAAATTACATGAGGGGATGCTTTCTTATCGATGCCAGCCTAGATGGGATCTTGCCCATTAGCGATCTAGCTATTATCTCTATCTCTATTTCCCTTGTCCCCTCGTAGATTTCCAGAATTCTTACATCTCTGTACATTCTTGCAATGGCCTGTTCATTCAGGTAGCCATAACCACCGTAGATTTGCAGAGCCTCATTCACTATTTCTTGTGCAGCGTGAGCGCAGTAGTATTTTGCCATAGCAGTTAAACCAGGATCTGGCATACCCATCTTATCCTGGAAGTAGGCAGCCTGATATGCCAGAAGCCTTGCAGCTTCGAGTTTTGTCCTCATTTTTGCAAGCTTGTCCTGAGTCACCTGGAAATCGATGAGCTTTTGTTCAAAAACTTCCCTGTTCTTTGCATAGTTAAATGCTAGTTCAAACGCTCCCTGAGCAATTCCTACAGCCTGGAAAGCAACGGGGATTCTTGTTACATTAAAGAACATCATGGTTTGATAGAATCCCTGTCCCTCCTGTCCAATTAGATTCTCTTTCGGGACTCTAACATTTTTGAACACAACTTCAGCTGTATCGCTAGCTCTAATGCCAAGCTTATTTTTGAGCTTTTTTGCTTCGAGTCCTGGAGTTCCCTTTTCAACGATGAAAACACTCATTCCGTGATGTCTTTTCGGTGGATTCGGATCGGTTCTGGCCAGAACCAGATAGTAATCGGCAATAGTTCCGTTTGTTATGAACATCTTGGTTCCATTTATGACGTATTCATCTCCAACTTTGTCAGCCCTTGTTTTGATTCCGGCAACATCGCTACCGGCCTGCGGTTCAGTATAACAGGCGCAGCAGATTGCTTTTCCCTTTGCGAGGGGTGGAAGGTATTTCTTCTTCTGTTCTTCATTTCCAAACATTAGTATTTGTTCTGATCCAAAAGTTGAGCTCAGAATTTGCCCAAGTCCGCCGTCGACTCTCCAGAATTCTTCAACCACTAAGCAGGAATCTAGAATTCCAGCTCCCTGGCCACCGTATTCTTCTGGAAAACTCATTCCAATAAAGCCCAATTCTGCAGCTTTTTTCCACAACTCAAATGGAAACTTCTCCTCTCTGTCGCATTCCTCAGCGTATTTCGGGAATTCTTTTTCTGCAAACTCTCTTGCAGCTTCTTTTATCGCCTTTTGTTCATCTGTCAGGATAAATTCCGATAACATCCGCAATCACCGAACCCAAGTACTTTCGTTAGTATTTAAGTTTTTCTGAGTTTTAAATAATTTTTTAACATAAAAAAAATTTTGGACTATTTAAACCTAACGATGGAACAAATTATTTTTTAATTCCGTAAAAATCGTACCATCCCCCTCTGCTGCCGAATTTGAACCTTTTGTCCCCAAGGTATCCGGAGAAGACCAATTTTTTAAGTGTTATTGGCGGAGCATAGTGTTTTTCCTTTGTTTCATTGTACAAGTATTCTGCGATATGCAGAACTGTATCGAGACCTATTAGGTCCATGAGTTCAAACGGACCCATGGGAAATCCAAAAGCTAGCTTGCACATTTCGTCTATTTCTTTTATTCCGGCTATACCATTCTCGTAAAGTCTTATCGCTTCAACCAGCCATGAGTTTATAAACCTGGTTGTGAAAAATCCAGGGGCATCGTTTGCGGGAATCGGAACTTTTCCAAATTTCTTAGAAAGCTCAACAGTTATCTCGAAAGTTTCGTCGGAAGTTAGGGCCCCCTTTACGACTTCTATGAGCCTCATAACTGGAGCTGGATTGAACCAGTGCATTCCTATGAATTTATCTTTTCTTTCAACAGAAGTTGCGATACTGGAAACAAGTATTCCGGAAGTATTCGTTGCAAAGATTGCCTCCTTTTTGCAGATCTTGTCAAGCTGTGCAAAAATTTTTCTCTTTAGCTCCAGATTTTCGGGAACCGCTTCTATCAGGAAATCTACGTTTCTAAGGCTTTCATAGCTTGTAGAAGTCTTAATTCTCTCCATGCATTTCTCCATTTCTTCTTTTGTCATCTTCCCTTTCTCAACAAGTCTTTGCAATCCATAGGGGCCGCTTTTAATATTTTCTAGCGCTTTTTTTAGAATTTCGTCGTTTATATCGACAAGGATAACTTCATACCCGCTCCTTGCTGCCACCTGTGCTATTCCGTGTCCCATCACCCCAGCACCAACAACACCTATAACTTTTACATCCTCAAGCTTCATGCAAAAAACTTGAATTTTAAATTAAAAAATTTTCTATTTTGCCCAAAGAGGGTTATCTCTTCTTTTTATTTCTAAATATTCGAAAAATGCTTTTTTGGTTTCTTCATCAAAGGAGGATATCAACTCCTTTTCTATTATTTTAGCATGCCTTTCCGGTATTTCAACGTATAGAATCTCATCCCCTTCGAGCTGTCTGCCTATGGTTACTTCATCTATTGCGATAGCCAGTTCCTCCCCCATTCCGGCTACGGCTATATTTTTCCCCTCTTTTTGCATGCTTTTTACCTCTCCAACTTTGCTACCGTCGGGTTTTATTAGAATCGAACCCCTTTTTAATTCACCTGCCAGAACCTTCACACCGATGATCGCTGGCTTGCTCCTTCTGAAGATGAACTCCTTTAATAGTTTTATCTTCCCCGGCTTTATCAATGCCTCTATCTTCTGTTTCTCTTTTCTGAGCCTCAATTCTTCTCTCCACTTCAAAAAGGACTCGATTATTGTGTAAATTATGTTCCCCTCGAAAATTTTCACCTCGTATTTCTGCGCCTCCTCAATTGCTTCCGGCAGTATTTTCACGTTAAAAGCCAGAATTGCCTTGTTTAAGTCCTCTTTGTTTGTTGAAACTTCAACAACGTCTCTTTTGTCAACTTCTCCAACTTCAGCTTTTTTTATCGGAATTTGATGGGTTTTTAATTCATTTATCATGGCTTCGAGCGATCCGATCGCATCGGTTTTCAGAATTATCCCTTCTCCTTCTGTTTTTATGGCTATCTCTTCGTATTCTTTTCTCACTCTCTCACGGAATCTTTCGATGTCCTCTTTACTCTCGACTACTTCGAATTCGCTGCCAGCGATGGCCTTCTCGAGATTTGGAGCTACTATCTTGATTCCTGCAGCTGCCGTTACCTTTTCAACTCGCTGGAACTTACTCTCCACCCTCATTTCTTTAGCCGGAGGCGGTTTTAGTATTGCTTTTACGGTTGTTACTATAACGTCGTCTTTTCCCCCTATTGCGATTCTGTCACCAACTTTTAAAGTTCCATCGTAGATTATCGCGTCGCATGTAACTCCGACACCTCTCTCTTCTTTTATTTCCAGAACTGTTCCCTTTGCTTTTCCCTCTACTTGGAGTTTCAAACTGCTTGTTAAGTATCTTTGAGCAAGTCCAAGTAGAACCATCAGAAGTTCCGGAATCCCCTCACCGGTTAGCCCCGATACCGGAATTATTGCGACTGTTTTTGTAAAATCCCTTATTCTGTCGAATCTCTCGCAATTGAAACCAAATTTGTAGAAGTCTGCAATTAGTTCATAAATTCTCGTTTCAAGGTTTTTCTTTGCAAATTCTTCCTGCAATGCGTAGTTTTTCAGAAAGGATCCTCCCCTACTTTGCCATCCGGGGATTTTGTCGATCTTGTTCGCGGCTATTACGAATGGGGTTTTAAAGGTCCTTAATATTGACAGTGCCTCCTCGGTTTGCGGCATTATTCCTTCCATGATGTCTACGACTAGAATTGCAAGATCAGCTAAAGCTCCACCCCTTTTTCTCAAGTTTGTGAAAGCTTTGTGACCGGGAGTGTCAATAAAGAGAAGACCGGGAATTTTTATATTGGGTCGCCAAATCTCCTTACAAATCTCTTCAATCATCTTTATTGGGATCTCAGTTGCACCGATGTGCTGTGTAATCCCCCCTGCCTCTTTCGCTGCTACTTTTGTCTTCCGTATTTTATCCAATATTGTTGTCTTTCCGTGGTCTACATGACCAAGTACAGCTACAATTGGTGTCCTTATTTCGCTCATTTCTCGTATACCCAAGCATCGAGATCTCTTTCGTAGTTTAGGATCTCATCATCTTTGAAAAATAGCCTTATCTCTCTCTCAGCCGATGTGATTGAGTCGGATGCATGAACAACATTTCTTCCAAGATCTAGACCAAAATCCCCTCTTATAGTTCCCGGTTCAGCCTCAGCCGGATTTGTAGCTCCAACTAGTTTTCTAACGACTTTTACAGCATTTTTCCCTTCTACAACCATTGCAACTACGGGACCGCTGGTGATGTAAGATATAAGCGAGCTGAAAAATGGCTTGTTTTTGTGCTCTTCATAGTGTTTCTCTGCCATTTCCATTGGAATTTTAAGCATTTTGATTGCAACTATTTTCAGTCCTTTTCTCTCTAATCTTGAAATTATTTCTCCTACAAGTCCTCTCTGGACACCGTCGGGTTTAACCATCACAAAAGTTCTCTCCACAGAATCTTACCTCCATTTCTCGTAGTATTTTGTCCATTTAAGCTTTCTCGGACTTCTTCCTAATCTGTAGTTCTTTTCGCACTTTCCGCTACAGAAATACAGAATTTTTCCGTCTTTCCTAACCAAGCTCTTACCAGTTCCTGGCTCTATTTCATAACCGCAGAATGAGCATATTTTGAATTCCATATCACTTCACCGTCAATTTCCTTGCCTCTCGCGAAGTCTCCTTGATCATCAATACATCTCCAACCTTAACAGGACCAAAAACGTTTCTTGTAATTATTCGGCCCATGTTTTCTCCGGCGAGTATTTTAACCTTGACCTGTGTAACTTCGCCATGCATTCCGGTTCTTCCTATTATCTCAACAACCTCTGCCGGCTGGATGTCTTCCTCCATAATTCATCACTTTCTAATTCCCCTTAACTTCTCCAAAACGGTTGCGAGCTCTTTTTTGGCATTTCCTTCATCTATTATCGCGGCTGAAGCGCAGCTTACGTCTATTTTTACGGCTTTGCCTATCTCTGTCTTGCTTTTTATGTATATATAGGGGATGTTTTTCTCCTCACAGAGCAAAGGTAAATGTGCGACCACTTCGGGCGGATCGACATCCATCGCTATATACACCAGTTTTGCCAGCCCGCGTTCTACTGCTTTGGTAGTCTCGTTTGTTCCTTTTTTTACTTTTCCAGATTCTCTTGCCTTTTCAAGTAGCGCAAGAGCTTCATTCTGCAAGTCTTGGGGAACCTCAAATCTCACGTACATATCTTTCACCTCCTTGCATCATCATTCATCAGCCCACCAGCCTATTTCTCAGGCTTTTTTAAGTTTTTGATCGCGGAAGTGTATCATTTCAAATCAATCCGAGGAAGTCTAACCCGATTATTGGTATGAGAACTATGAGCCCAGCAATCAGTATTCCGATAAAAATAGCAACCGAAGATTTTAGAATGTTCAACCGGAGTAGGAAGGACAGCAGGCATCCAGTCCAGGCACCTGTACCGGGAAGCGGGATTGCAACAAACAGCGCCAGTCCGAAATAACCAAATTTTTCGACGATTCTTCTTTTCGTTTCAACTCTCTTTAAAATTACATCGTAAAATTTCCAGATTGTTTTGAATTTTTTTGCGATGATTAGAAGCCTTTCTAATAGGATTAGTAGGAATGGGACTGGTAAAAAGTTGCCAAAAATTGATAGCATGTAAGCTTCGGCGGGTCTAAATCCAAGGTATATGGCAAGCGGTAGACCTGCGCGAAGTTCAAGGATAGGCATCGCGGATATCAGGATCACGTAGAGAAATTCCATATTCCAACCCCTTCACGAGTTTCCAAATCATCTTATTATATTCGCAGCTTAATCCGAATTCATCGCATTTCCTAACTATCTCTCCGTTTATATAATCAATCTCCGTCCTCTTTCCTTTTAGCACATCTTGCAGCATCGAGGATTTGTTTTTTGCAGTCATTTTAGCAACTTTTTTTACTTCGGATATTGCATCGAATTTGTAACCAAGCTTCTCCATTAGAGCTTGTCCCTCTCTTGCAATTTTTTCTGCAATTTCCCAAATATCCATGTTTTCAATAATATGGCCATTCCTAACTCTACAAATAGCAGTCAGTGGATTTATTACTGAGTTCACAACCGCCTTGGCCCAGATAAAAAAATCGATGTTCTCAACGATTTCCACATTCATCCCAGCTTCCTCCAGAACTTTTGCAATTTTCCTTGACTCTTCACTTTTTGGAAGATAAACGAAACCTTTACCCGCGTACATAACTTTACCGTAATCAATTAAATTTGCCCCATAGCTTGTTACACCGCGGATCACTTTTTTGACGTATTTTCTGAGAATTTCCTCAACCCCTATTCCGTTCTGGAGAGTGCAAACTATTCCCGGATTAACTTCGCATAGCATTTTTCCAGCACTCTCGGTGTCGTATGCCTTTACAGTAAAGAAGGTTATCTCCGCATCCACCGGTTTTTCTACAACTCTGACGTTTAGTTCAGCATCCAATAGGCCTGTAATGACCAGTTTCTCTTTCAGTTTCTGCAGCTGTTTACCCCGTGCTACGAAAATAACTTCCTTTCCTGAAAGTTGTATCAGACCACCAATTAGAGAACCCAGAGCACCCGCACCCATTATTTGGATCATTGACTTCAGTTTACACAAAGAATATTAATCTAATGAGAACTTGGGCCGTGATCACACCCTGGGAAGTTGAGGGAGTAGTTGACTATCGCAAACTGCTTGAGGAATTTGGGATATCTCCCTTTGCTGGATTAATTCGATCGATTCCGGATCCCCATAGATTAATGCGCAGGGGCGTGATTTTCGGTCACAGAGACTATGAGAGGATATTAGAGGCCATAGAAAAGCGAAGGGAGTTTTCTGTTATGTCTGGTTTTATGCCTTCTGGTGAAATACATTTTGGGCATAAGATGACAATGGAGGAAATAATCTGGCATCAGAAAATGGGGGCAAAAGCATTCGTTGCAATTGCTGACATGGAAGCGCATTTAGTTAGGGGAATAAGCTGGGAGAAAACGAAGGAAATAGGTATGATTTACGTTAAGAGCATAATAGCTCTCGGTTTAGATAATAAAAATTCTCTGATCTATTTCCAGTCTAAGAATGAAAAAGTGAAGAATTTAGCGATGGAACTGTCATCAGAAGTTAATTTTAGTGAGATGAGGGCAATATATGGATTATCTGGGGAATCACAGGTTTCAAAAGTATTAGTTTCCCTGATTCAGTCAGCAGACATTCTGCAACCCCAGCTTAAAGAATTCGGTGGTCCAAAACCGGTTGTAGTTCCAGTTGGTGCAGACCAGGATCCCCACCTTAGACTTACAAGGGATATTGCTTCGAGGATAAGCATTTTTTCTTTTGAGAAGATCGGCAACGGTTTGAGAGTTAGAAGCAAAAAAGAGGGAATGCTCGAAAAACTTGAGGGATTAGGTTTCGATTTCAGGAGACATTCGGGTCATTTGGATATATTTGGTGATTCTGAAAAAATAGAGGAGGAAGTTAGGAAGCTTGAAGTTGAGCTGGGCGGTTATGCCTTCATCCCTCCAAGCTCGATCTATCACAAATTTACCACTGGTCTTACAGGAGGGAAAATGAGCTCGAGCAAGCCTGAAAGCTACATTTCACTCCTCGAAAAACCAGAAAATGCGGTTAAAAAAATCAGAAATGCTTTAACCGGGGGAAGAGCAACCGCAGAAGAGCAAAAAAGGCTTGGAGGGGAGCCAGAAAAATGCGTAATCTTTGAGTTTTACACGTATCATTTGATCGAAGACGATAAAGAACTCGAAAGAATAAGGGAAGATTGCATTTGTGGCAGAATTCTTTGTGGACAATGTAAAAAATTTGCTGAGGATTTGCTTTTGAACTTCTTAAAGCAGCATAGAGAAAAAATGGATGAAGCTGAAAGCGTTCTTGGGGATTATACGATAATCAGCTGAAAAGGATCTTGCCCAGCTTTACACATCCCGTAGGAATTCCAAGTTTTTCGGCTTTCCTCCTTAACTCTTTATCGTTTGTAACAAGACATAGGCCAAATTTTTTTGCTACCTCGATTATTCCCCGGTCTCCCTCACCACTTTCAACGGTCTGAGACTCTTTGGCTATTTTCAGGGCAATTCTGGCAGCTATTTTGTCTTCTCCGCTCAATTTTTTCTCAAGTTCTTCAAGTTCCCTCAAAACAGTGGAAGGAACTAGAATCTCAAACTGGGTGAGGTCAATCTTGTTCTTAACAGCATATATCAGCGCATTGGTATCGAAGATCAGACGATTATACCTGAACCTATCAGTCTCCATCTCCCTCCAACTCTTCTGCTAATTGCAACTCTCCATTTGGATTCGGCGCAAACAGGGCGTCGAAGTGAAACTTCTACGATTCCATCTCTTACGGATTTAACTTCTCCGAGCGTAATTGCTGTTCCTACAGCAAGCATGAGCGGTTCGTTGGTTTTTATCTTTTCAACGCTTACGCTTTCCTCCAGACCTACCACATTTTTGAAGAGGTTTGTCTCCATTGTGAACTCACTTAGGACTGGTGGCAGCTCGTTAGGATGACCTAATACATTTCCCACCAAGTTATCTGCCTTTGTAAGGAAGGGGTCGAGTTTAGTGGCCACTCCTATTAAACCACCCGGTCTGGCTTCTTCTATAAACCTGCCAGAGGCCATTATACTCTCGACCTTCGTCGTTATTGGCATCCACTCCCTCTCTCCTTTTATTCCCGGTCTTATCTCGATTTCGTCACCAACTCTGAGCTTACCCCTCATTAGGCTACCTCCAACAACTCCTCCCATAAGGTTTTTGGGGTTTGTTTTTGGTTTGTTGACATCAAAGCTTCTTGCAATCTGCATGAGTGGTGGCGATTGGAGATCCCTTGGGGGTGTTTTGATAGTTTTTTCGATTGAATATATTAGTGCATCTATATTTACTTTCTGTTGGGCAGAGATCGGAATTATAGGTGCACTTTCGGCGACCGTCCCCTTTACAAATTCCTTTATTTCTCTATAGCTTTCTAGAATTCTCTCCTTTGGAACTGTGTCTATCTTATTTTGTACTATCACTATCTGTTTCACTCCTATTATCTCTAATGCAGAAAGGTGTTCCCTCGTTTGAGGTCGCGGGCATTTTTCGTTTGCAGCTATAACCAGTATTGCTCCATCCATAAGAGCTGCACCGCTTAGCATGGTGGCCATCAGCATTTCATGTCCAGGACTGTCGACGAAACTAACAGTTCTTAGAATTTCTGTCTCTACTCCGTGAATTGGGCAAATGGTTTCGGTTGTGTAAGCCTGATAGCCCTCGCATTGTGGGCACCTGCGGAAGGTGGCATCAGCATAACCAAGCTTTATCGAGATACCCCTTTTTATCTCCTCACTATGTCTATCAGTCCATACACCACTTAATGCAGCAACTAGGGTTGTTTTACCATGATCAACGTGACCGACCGTTCCTATGTTTACCTCGGGGAGAGGAATTTCCTTCATAGCTAAAGGTTTGGGCGGAAAAGTTTAAAATTTTTTTCTCAATCTTTTGCCTTTATCAGCAGCCAGGAGTTTTCACCACCTTTTTCAAATTTTAGAAGTACATAAGTTCCTTTCAGCTTGTTCCCATTTAGCCTAAATTTTATTTCCTTCTCGGTTCTTTTCAACAATTCATATTCCCCCTTGTCCCAGATCTTAACGATTCCTTTTCCGTAACCTTCCTCTATGACACCCTCGAAGTCCATGTATTCTAGATCGTGATCTTCAACCTGAATTGCGAGTCTTTTTTCACCCTCATTAGGTAGACCCTTCGGTATTGCCCAGCTTTTTGCGACTCCATCCATTTCTAGACGGAGATCGAAGTGATGCTTTCTTGCAAAATGTTCCTGAACGCAGAACCTCACCATGGCACCTCCTTCAGCTTTAACTTGAAAGCCAGAAAGTTCACAAGAACGTGTAGCACAGGAGTAATAAGAACTCCAATGAGTATATCTGAGCTTGTGAAGAGAAACCAAAATGCGTTTGTTAATGAGGCAAAAGCTAAAGAAAAGAGGAGAAAAGTAAGTTGATCTACTAGAGGAAAGCTTCTTCCCCTCTCAAAGTTTAGCCTCCTCTTTATAAAGCTCCCAAAAAGATCGCCAAACATTGCGCCGCATGACAAAGCGATCACAAAGATTATGAAATCTAGGTAGCTCAGCGCGGAAAAATATCGAAATTCGATAGCACTTTCAATCAGTCTTTGAACGTTTGCAACAAGAATTCCTCCCAAAATGCCTCCGAAAAAACCTGAAAAAGTTTTCCCGTCCCCAAAAATTCTTTTTCCGTCTATGAAATTTTTTCCGAAATCCATGGGCTTTATGCCTCCTAAGATTACTGCAAAATTATTGGGGGTGTAGGCTGGAAGTAGTAGCCAGATGACTTTCAGAACTTCAAAGATCACATGCATTCCTCCAATCGCAGTCTTTACAACCGAAAGCCTCGGCCTTCAGAGCGGGGAGGTCAGAAACATCATCGGCAGTTTCGACCTCAAATTTGCTAATATTTTTGTGAACTATTTTAATGTTCTCTATAAATTCCTCATCATATCCTCTACCCTTGAAGAAATGGAGACAGATTAAGTGATGCCCTTTTAGCATTTGCATGAAAAAAGCTTTTTTGGTACTAAAAATTTTTCTTGATCATTTTCGCAACATTTTTTAATTTGCTCAAAAACTCATAATATGCTAATTGAAGTTAGGTTTCATGGCAGAGGCGGTCAGGGGGTTGTAACCGCTGCGGACTTTCTTGCCATCGCTGGATTCAAAGAAGGCTATTACACTCTTTCTTTTCCAACTTTTGGGGCAGAAAAAAGAGGCTCTCCGGTTGCATCTTTTTTGAGAATTTCCGATGAACCGATAGTTGTCAGGGACGAGATATACAATCCAGATTACGTGGTTGTCCTCGATCCAAGCATCTTTGAGGCGGTTAATGTGACTTCTGGATTAAAGGAGAGCGGAATGCTAATTGCGAACTATCCCAAAAGCTCTGAAGATTTGAAAGCCTTTCTGAAGACAAATTCGAAAGTTTTGACCATAAATGCTACGAAAATAGCGATGAAGATCCTTGGCAGACCTATAACCAACACAACTATGGTAGGGGCTTTTGCTGGAGCAACGGGGCTTTTTAAGCTTGAAACTCTAAAAGAAACCGCTGAGGAGTTTTTTGAAGGTCCATTAAAAGAGAAAAACGTGCTAGCGATTGAGGAGGCGTATAGATATATGAAGGAGGTGTGCAGATGAAAATAAGACTAAACATTGGTGCAATTTCTGAACCTCTTCAGTCTGAACAATTCAAAACAGGTGACTGGGGTACAGAATGGTCTTTTGTTGACAGGGAAAAGTGTACAGCATGCAGAGTTTGTGAGCAGTTTTGCCCCGATGGCTGCATAGAAGTTAAGGAAATCGAGGGAAAAGAAGTTGCAGTTGTCGATCACAATTATTGCAAGGGTTGTGGGGTTTGTGCATCGGTCTGCAGGTATGGTGCAATAAAAATGGAGCTCAAAGAACTGTTCAAAATTGATGTGAGGTGAGGGGATGAGGAAGGTTGTAAGGGGATTCTATTCCGTTGCATACGCCGTAAAGCTTTGTAAACCAAACATTATATGCGCATATCCAATAACCCCGCAAACGGAAATTGTTGAGAATTTAGCGCTGATGTATGCGAACGGGGAACTCGAGAACTGTAAGTATATAACTGCCGAATCCGAATTTGCTGCCGCGAGCATATTAGTGGGGGCATCTGCTGCTGGAGCGAGAACTTTCACGGCAACTTGTAGCCAGGGTCTAATTTTAATGAGTGAAGTCCTTTTCAATGCCGCCGGAATGAGACTCCCCATCGTTATTGTTAACACGAACAGAGCTCTTTCTGCTCCTTTAAGCATCTGGAATGATTTGCAGGATAGCATGGCCTTAAGAGATGCGGGGATAATTCAGGTTTACGTTGAAAATAACCAGGAAGCCCATGACATGGTACCGCAGGCTTACAAAATTGCCGAGGATAAGAGAGTCAGATTACCTTTCATGATTTGCATGGACGGCTACAAGCTTACGCATGCCTACGAACCTGTCGATTTATTGGATCAAAACGTTGTTGACAGCTTTCTACCCCCCTATTCTCCTGAGGTTTATCTAACAACCAAAAAACCCGTTGCTTTTGGTTGCTATGCTCCACCGCATATATACATGGAATTCAGAGTTGCTATGCAGAGAGCTATGGAAAGGGCGAAGGAAATTATGGAGAAAGTATTTGCAGAGTGGGCAGAGGTCTCCGGTAGAAATTGGGGAGGACACCTGGAAGTAGTTTATCCAGATTCGAAGAACTTTGTCATAGCAATGGGCTCTATTGTTGGGCTACTGAGAAAAGTTGTGGAAGAACTTAGAAATGAAGGTATAAGTGTCGGTTTGGTTAAGCTTAGAACATTTAGACCTTTCCCAGTCCAGGAGCTTAGAAAGTCTCTTGAGAATGCTGAGAAAATAATAGTAATAGACCGTTCTGTGAGTTTTGGATATGAAGGGAATCTCTCTATAGAGCTGAAATCAGCTCTTTATGGCATGAGTCCGGAAGTTATCTCTTTTATCCTAGGTCTTGGTGGGAGAGATGTCCCTAAAGACTTCCTTAAGGAACTTGTGAAGAATGCAATTCTTGGAAAAGAAAAAAGCGGATTTAGGGGATTCAAGGAATTCGAGGAGGTGATTCCATGAGGTTTTTTGGGCGCGGACACGGAGCTTGCCCTGGTTGCGGTTTGGCAATTGCAGTTAGAAACATTTTGGAAGCATTGGAGGGGAAGTGTTTTGTCGTAAATCCAACTGGATGCCTTGAGATAATAAGCTCTCAGTATGGTAGAAATGCCTGGGGCGTGCCTTATATTCATCCTCTTTTCGACAACGCCGCTGCGGTTGCCTGTGGGATATCAGAAGCTTTGAAAGTCTTGGGAAGGGAAGATGAAGGTGAGGTCGTTGTTTTAGCAGGAGACGGTGCTACCGCAGACATCGGTCTAACTCTTCATGGAATGTTCGATAGAAACCATGATGTTATCTACATTTGCCTTGACAACGAAGCTTATCAGAACACGGGTCATCAGCAAAGTGCTTTGACACCTTTAGGTGAGGCTACAACTACAACTCCTGCCGGAAAGCTGATGCTGGGTAAGATTGGTAGAAAGAAAGACATGGTGGCAATCGCACTAGCTCATGGTTCCCCTTATGTTGCAACTTCAAGCGCTGTTTTGCCTGCCGACATACGCAGAAAGGTTAAAAAGGCTGCGAAAATTGAAGGAGCCAAGTATATCCAGATTCATTGTCCCTGCGTCACCGGTTGGGGGATAGATGGCAAAGACGTTGTTAAGGTGGGTAACCTTGCAATTGAAACCGCACTATATCCTATAGTAGAATTTGAAAATGGGAAACTTTTAACCGTTAGGAAAGTTAAGGAAAGGAAACCTGTCGAGGAATATCTGAAGATACAGCGCAGGTTTAGACACCTCTTCACAAGCCCGGAGGGTAGAAAGGTTATAGAAGAAATTCAGAAGATAGCTGATGAAAATGCTCTCAGGTATGGCATAGATTTAAAGAAATAATTTTTGACGATAAATTTATATTGCGGAAGAAGAAAAGGAATTCATTATGTATGCTAGAATAAAACTTCGAGACACCGTTAGAGTTCCGCCCTCAAAAATAGGCGACGATCTTGAGAAAACAATTGAATCATTGCTTTGGGAACAGTTCGAAGGACGATTAGATAAGGAATACGGTATTATCATAGGTATTGAGAGTATTGAAGAAATTGGTGAGGGTAGGATAATCGAAGGTGATGGGGCGATTTACTTTGATGTTACCTTTAACGCAATATGTTTTAAACCTTATTTACAGGAAGTGGTGGAAGGAGAAGTTGTGGAGGTTGTCGAGTTTGGTTGTTTTGTTTCCATTGGCCCTATGGATGCCCTTCTCCATATGAGTCAAATCACAGATGATTATATGGTATTTGATGAAAAAAATAAGAGGCTTGTTGGAAAGGAAACAAAGAAAACGATTGCGGAAGGAGATTTCGTCAGGGCGAGAATTGTTTCTTTAAGCTTGAAAGAAAGAGAACCTGAAAAGAGTCGAATCGGTCTTACCATGCGCCAACCTTGGCTTGGAGCTTTGAAGTGGATCGAGGAAGATATAAAGAAAATAAAAGGTGAGGGAATTGGCTGAACTTGCCTGCAGAAGTTGTAAGCTAATAACGAGCAATACAATAGTTTGTAAAGGTTGCGGTTCTTCAGATCTAACGAAGGACTGGTATGGCTACGTGATAATTTTGGATCCGGAGAAAAGCGAAATAGCGAAAAACCTTGGTATAAAGAATCCAGGGAAATACGCTTTGAGGGTCGATTGATGATAAAACTTCCAGAATCGCTTAGATGCGAGCTTTCGAGACCCCATGGAAAGATTTACAGGGATGGAGAGAGGATTTTCGATAGAATAGAGGAGGTAAAAAAATGCTCGAAACTCGCTTGCGTTGGAGATCTGGTGAGTAGATGTGCTTTTTTAGCAAACCTTGAGCCGGACATAGTAGTAATAGACGGCAAAACATTAAGAGAAAAGGAGATTGATTTTAAGCTACCTGAAAGCTATGAAAGAATTTATGCCAGAAATCCTGCAGGTTTTATAACCTCAGATCTGGTGAGGGCTTTGAGAAAAGCAGTAGAAATGGCACTGAGTAATAGAAAGATCGCTGTTATCGTTGACGGTGAAGAGGATCTGGCAGTTATTCCATTATCTCTTCTCATGCCCGAAAGCTCGCTTATATGCTATGGACAACCCGGAGAGGGTGTTGTTGCATTGGTGGTTGATGAAGAGCGCAAGATGATGGTGCTAAAACTTCTTAAGCAGATGCTCGTGCTTGAAGAGGACGAAGAGATAAGAAGGCTGAGGTGATGGGATGGAAATAAAGATTGAGGCGGAAAGATACAATCCCCTGCTTCGGAGGAGGGAGGTCCATTTCAGGGTAAAATTTGAAAACAAAACTCCAACAAGAGGGGAAGTAAGGGAAAAGCTGGCTGGACTGATGAACGCTGAGCTCGACAGAATAGTTGTGCAGTACATAAAGACCGAGTTTGGGAAAAGGGAAGCGAAGTGTTATGCAAAAATTTACGACAGCGCGGAAGATTTGAAAAAGATCGAAGATGAATATGTGCTTGTCAGGAACTTCCCAGAACTTAAGAAGAAAGAAGAGAAAGCTCAGGCGAGTTGATGGATATGAAGGAATGTGTCAGCAGATTTTACGAAATAAAGGGAGAAAAAATCATCAGAAAGAGGAGATTTTGTCCGAGATGCGGTGAAGGAGTGTTTTTGGGGGAGCATAAAGACCGATTGACCTGTGGAAAGTGTGGATACACAGAGTTCAAGAGATGAATGTTCTCGGAATCGAAGGTACGGCTTGGAACTTAAGTGTTGCCATTGTTAATGAGGAAAAAGTAATAGCAATGGTGAGTGAGGCTTACATTCCAAAGGAGGGAGGAATACATCCAAGAGAAGCCTCCCAGCATCATGCTGAAAGAATGCCAATTCTTTTGAAGAAGATCTTTAGCATCTTTCCAAGAGACAAAATTGATGCAGTAGCATTCTCTCAAGGTCCCGGTCTAGGACCCTGTTTGAGAGTTACAGCAACAGCTGCTAGGCTGCTCTCGCTAAAACTTTCAAAACCCCTTATCGGAGTAAACCATTGTCTCGCTCACGTTGAAATTGGAAGATGGATGACAGGAGCGAGAAATCCGGTAACCCTTTATGTGAGTGGAGGAAACAGCCAAGTTATTGCAAGAAAAGGAGGCAGGTACAGGGTTTTTGGCGAAACTCTCGATATAGGAATTGGGAATGCTATAGACAAGCTTGCTAGGAAGTTTGGTCTTCCCCATCCAGGGGGGCCAAAAATAGAGGAATTGGCGAAGAAAGGGGAGAAGTATTATTCGCTTCCTTATGTGGTAAAGGGGATGGATTTTTCTTTTAGCGGGCTTTTAACTGCTGCTGAGAGACTCATAGGCAAGGCCAGGTTTGAGGATATTGCCTATAGCTTCCAGGAGACAGCCTTTGCAATGCTAACTGAAGTTACGGAGAGAGCTATGGCTTATTTGGGATACGATGAAATGCTTTTGGTAGGAGGCGTTGGGGCGAACGAAAGGTTGCAAAAAATGCTTAGGGAAATGTGCGAGGACAGAAATGCGAAGTTTTTCGCTCCCCCAAAGCAATACATGGGGGATAATGGGGCGATGATAGCTTATACTGGACTTTTGATGCTAAAAAATGGTCAGCAAACGTCTTTGGAAGAATCCATTGTTAAACCAAATTTTAGGATCGAAGAAGTTCCGATAACTTGGCCTTAATTTTTGTTAAAACTTTATCTTCTCCAACCCATTCATCAAAATGAACGAAATTCCCGCTCACTTTTTCGGCAGCGCAACCCTTCTTGCAACCACTTATACATACGATGAGATCAGCATTGTTTGAATAAAAAAATTGACAATTTTTGAGCTCTCTCTTTAAAATCTCTTCAATCATTTCTCTTTTATAGCTCTCATTGCAACCTCCGCAGTACTTTATTCCGATTCTCATTTTAACTTTGAAAAGAACTCCTCTTCGCTAATCCCGCGAATTCTTTTAAAATGCTCATCCGGCTTTATGCCTGCTATTATTTTAGCCATCTCTTTTTTCATTTCCAGATTGCTTCTTCTGGCTATCATTATTTTCTGTGCTTGTGGGGATCCCGCACCGTGCATCGATTCGGGCAGCTCAGCTCCGATTGAAAGATTCTCCACGAGCCTTATCATCCGTATTCTGTGTTCTGTTGGCACGTCAGCAACTCCTTTCAGGTATTTATCGATCAATTTTCTAGTTTCTGGATTTCTATAGTCTTTTTCGGAAGGCAGGGTTATCACGATTCCGCCCGTCACGTCTTGGGCCAGTCTTGACCATTCGTATGGAAATCTAGTTATGTTCAATTTTGTAACATTCGCAAGCAGCGGATTCGGCATATATGCTCCTGATGGAGTTTTGTAACCCTCATAGGAGCAGGCAAGAGAACAGCACCAGCAAGTTTCGGCAAGATGTATCATTTCTGTTATTTTGTCTATAACGTGTGGCGCTTTTGCAATTCCTTGCATTTCCGCAACATTTGCGGTAGCTCCAATCAAAACATCTGCGACTCCAACTTTACAACCCCCATAGTTCTGTCTGTGAAAAGTTGCGAAGACTTCTACGAGCTGAGAGGCGAAATCGTATTCACCGCACATGAAAACCCTTTCCCAAGGAACAAAAACGTCTTCGAAGATTATCAGAGCTTCACCGCCTACGGTCGCGTATTTAGCGTTTCCGCAGTCCACATCACCGTCGAGTCTTCTCAGGTCGTTTGTTTGTCTTCCGAAAATCATTGTTACGCCTTCGGCGTCTACCGGAACCGCAAAAGCTACAGCATATTCCTTTTCATCGGCTTCTAGGGCTCTAGTTGGCATGACTATTATTTCGTGAGAGTTTACAGCCCCAGTTATATGCGCTTTAGCCCCCCTAACTATTATACCATCCTCTCTCTTTTCGACAATTCTTACGTATAGATCTTTATCGACTTGTTGGCTAGGTCTTTTACTTCTGTCACCCTTTACGTCCGTCATGGCTCCGGCAGGCATTAAATCTTCTTTTTGCACATATTTTATGTATTCCTTAACCCTTTCATGATATTCAGTACCATATTTTTTATCTATATCATAGCTGGTTATATAAAGTGCATTTATGGCATCACATCCGACGCACCGCTGGAAGCAGCTTCCGGTTTTTTGACCCAAAAGTCTGAGCATCCTTACTTTTTTAACTAGATCTTCAGTGCTTTGATGAATGTGTGTGAAACGATTTATTTTTTCCCCTGTAAGATGGGAAGTTGCTGTCATAATATCTTCGTATCTAGGATCAAAGGCAAGTTCATAAGTCATTGCGGCAGCATTTACGTGTGGAGCGAGAACTGGATCGTCTGCTACGCTCTCTATTTTTCTTCCCATAAAGTATATTCTCGGCTTAAGTTTTCTTAAACTCTCTATGTACTGTTTTCCGTTCATCATAATAGAACCACCGTGGGAAATTAGTTTTCAAGTATTTATATCTTGCGCATTTTTTCACAACTTATCAAAAAACTTTTCGTATGCTACGAAACAAAGATGGAGTGAGAAGTTTTAAATTTTTATGAACACAAAAATTATGGAATGTATCTTCTGCGGAAAAAGCGCTCCCTCGAAATTTCTTCAGGTATGTGTTGAATGTGCAAAATCTGAAAGAGCTTTTGAAGTAGCTGAAAAGCTTCATCCAAAGAAAGGTAGCTTTGTTAAAACTTGCAAGCTCTGTTCAAATGAATGTAAGGGCATTGCTTTATGTGGAAAGCCTATTTATGGGAATTTGATCTATTACGAAGACCCATTGCCGACAAATTGTTGCAACTCTTGGTTTTGTAAGGGGAGCAGAATGTTTGGAACAAATCTGGCTGTATTTTATTATGGCTGTAATTTTGATTGCCTCTTTTGTCAAAATTGGAGCCATAAGAAGGTTAATAGGAACTTTGTAACTCTTGAAGAACTTTTGAAGGCCGTTGAAGCAGAGAGGGTGAAATGTATATGCCACTTTGGAGGTTCTCCCGAACCGCAGTTGCCTTTCGCTTTAAGATTTAGCAGAGAAGCTTTAAAAAGAAGGAGAGATTTGATGATCTGTTGGGAGTGGAACGGAGCGGGAAATACTTCTCTGGCTATAAAGGCCGCGGAGTTAAGTTCAATATCCGGTGGAACTGTTAAATTCGATTTAAAAGCTTGGAGTGAACCTTTACATGTTTTATTAACTGGAAGGGGAAGTGAAAGAGTTAGAAAGAACTTTGAAAAAATTGGGGAAAAGTTTCCAGAAGTTCTTTCTGCCACTACTTTGCTGGTTCCATATTATGTTGATGAGAAAGAGGTTGAAGGAATTGCAGGTTTTATAGCCTCTGTGAGTGAAGATATACCTTACAGCCTCTTAGTTTTTCATCCCGATTACCTTTTAAGAGATTTGCCCATAACACCCAGGGATCAAGTGTTGAAGTGTTACAAAGCTGCGAAGAAATGGTTGAGGAATGTTAACCTTGGTAATTTGCATCTTTTAGGTTTTTTATGAGTTTCAGTATACCTTCAAAAGAATACTCATCTGGTATTAAAGGATTTAAGCCTCTTTCTTTTAAAAATTCTGCAGTAGGTTTTCCAATGGCAATTATTATCTTCTCTTTTAGCTCTTTTATACAGTTGTCGTCACATTTCTCAAGAAAACTTTCCGCAATGGTTTTGCTTGAAAAAACTATTACATCGTAGTAACCTCGAGAGACTTTCTCTATTTCCTTTCTCTGTTCTTCTCCATAGATTTTTAAAATTTCATATGCATGAACCTCTTTATAATCTGCAAAACTAGCGATCTTTCTCAGTTCATCCCCACCTTTATCGCTTCTAATCGCAACGACTTTCTTACCTCTCATAATATCTGCAAATTCCTTTACAAGTGTCTCAGAGTCAAACTTGCTTGGAATCATCACATCGTAACCAGCATTAGCCAGAACTTCTGCGGTTTTTTTCCCTATAGCAATTATCCTATTTAGTTTTATTCCATTCTCTACGATAATTTTGGCTGAATTTTGACTGGTAACAATTGCTATATCATGATCGGGAACTTCGAAATTTTTTCTCTCTATTTTCACAAAAGCGCAACCATATGCCTCAATGCCCTCCTTTCTAAAAGCTTCGACTGTTTCGTCAATTAATTCTTTAGGACGAAGTATCAATACTTTCATAGTAGTCTTTTAGAAACGGGTATTTTTCTCTCACATGCTGAACTTCGGTTAAATCGACATCGCTCATAAGGATTTCTTGATAAGCTCCACCTTCGACTAGAACTTTTCCTTCTGGATCGATGATCATTGAGCTTCCGCCATAATCCAAGTCACCTTCAACGCAATTAACTCCAGCCACAAAAACCTGGTTCTCTATAGCCCTCGCTCTAAGTAATGTTTTCCAGTGCTCTATTCTCTCTTTTGGAAATTCTGCTGGAACAGCAATAATCTCTGCCCCTTTTTTCACGAGTTTTCTTGCCAGTTCTGGAAATCTTATTTCGTAGCATATAAGTATTCCTATTTTACCAACTGGTGTTTCAAAGACTTCAAAACCCTTTCCAGGGGAAAAAATTTCCTTTTCTTTTGTTAGAGGGAACAACAGATTTTTTCTGTAAATCCCTACAATCTCCCCTTTGTGTATCAAAACTGCGGAATTGTACAGTTTATCACTTTTTTCAGCGACACCTGCTATGATCATTATTTCTTTATCTTTTGATAGCTTGAAAACTAGGTCCAACTCTTCCTCCAGTACTTTTACTGAGCGGAGGTTCCTCTCGTAAAATCCGGTTGTGAACAGTTCTGGTAAGATTACGAGATTTGCCTTTACCTGCAAAGCTCTTTTTATTAAGCTAAGTCCTTTCATTAAATTTACGTCTCTATCGGCAGATATCCTCTGTTGGGCGAGTGCAATTCTTACAATAGGATATTTCATCATTCATCTCAGTAGAATGAAGGATTTATAAAATATGCTATTCATGTCCAAAATTTCCATGAAAAATCAATAATTCGGTTTAAAGATAGTTGATGATGTTTCCTTCCTTTGTTAATACAAGCCTGCCATCCTTTCTCTCTAAACAAAAACCCTGGATTAGTATTTGAATATGGTAATCGAACTCAGCTCTGGATAGGCCGAGTTTCCTTATTATTTCATCTTCAGAGAGTCCGGAGGCTAGAAGTTTCAAGATTTCCCTTCTTTTTGGATTGTTAAGTGCTCGATGGTATCTTTCATGATATTCTCTACTTGAATCAATACTATGGGAGAATTCTTCCCATTTCGACATCAGTTAATTCCTGTTGTAGGGTTTAAAAGAGTTTCAATCCGCCTTTAGGTTGGGGAGAGATTTTGGAAGTTTTTTAACTAATTTGTTTGTATAAGTCCTCGCAGACTTTTGCTATTGTCTCGTTTGCTTTTTTGAGGACATCTAGAGGGTTGGAATCTTTGACTCTTAAATATAGTTCTGGTTCTCCAACAAGTGGATGTGGGATATTGTATCTAACAAGAACTGTTCTGTCATCTTTTGAAAGGTAATGTTGGAGCAGATTAAGATACGTGTGGTCCTCCCCTTTTACAATCAACTTCACATAGTCCTTTCCAATCTCTACAATTTTTATCATTACCACTCACCCTTACCATACGAGTTGGATATTTTTCTACTTTCTTCCTTTCCGCATTTCGGACATTTAAGTTTTCCTTCGTACAGAATGAGCTCGCTTCTGCATGAATTACAGAAAGCCTTTATAACCCCCATTTCTGGTTCATCTATTGACAGCTTCGGTGAGGGATCAAGAACCCTCGCCTTTATTATGTCAAAGTATCCTATTGCACCCCCTATGCTATCGAACCCCTTACCCACGTTCGATATATGGAGAAATCCGAGATTTGTGTATTTCAGATCTCGGTCCTCCCCTTTTTTTCTTGCAATTTCTACCATAGCGAAATTTCCTCTAACGTCGATGACTCTTCCAACAATCACATCATTCCTCTTTATCTCTGGAATCTTTTTTAACTCTCTAATGCTGGCAGTCTTTCCCTTTATCTCCAAGATCCCGAGAACCTGTGCGAAGAGCTTCTTGTTTTCCTCATAGACTCCTTTACCAGCTCTAAATTCTTCCAGAGTCCCTATCTTATCCCCTGGCAGAACTATCTTTTCTTTCAATTCTGAACACCTCAACTGCTATTTCTTTGAATGGTTTCTCGTGAAACGAATAAGTTTTTCGCAATGGGATTATGAACTTCCAGATGTGGGTAATAGTAAATCCCCTTTCTTCGGCTAATTTTTTAACAAATTTTTCACTTCCTGCTGAGTGGATGGAGTATACTTTCTCCCCTATTTCGAGTGCTTTTTCAAGAAAGGGTCTATCCGCATGTCTTTTTCTTATTCCAAAGGGGGGATTCATCATTACCGTGCATCTCTTTTTGAGGTTAAAATTCGAAACGTCACAGGCGATGAAGTCCACTTCTACCCCAACTTTTTTTGCATTCATCCTAGCTATCCTTAGCGCTTCAGTGTCTATGTCCACACCGATAGCATAAGCACCTAAAATTGCTGAGGCAATGGCTAGAATTCCGGTTCCACAGCCAAGGTCTACGACGATCTTTAAATCTCCGAAGAGTTTTGCAGTTGTTGTTAAAAAACTGGCAAGATTGGATGGCGTCACGTATTGTTCTAGCTCTATTTTTGGATCTCTAAATCCTTCTAGTTTTTCGAGAATCATTTCAACTTCCTTTTTCATAGTTCGCTGATTTTTGCTGCAAGCTTGGAAAGAACATCCTTCTTTTTTCCTTGTACAAATTTTATTGATCCTACTACAAGATGTCCGCCACCGTCAACGCAGGCGTTTACTTCCTTTCTCAACTCGTTGACGATTTTGGGGATATCCAGATTTACACCCTCGCTTCTTATGACTGCAAAATCTGGACCAAATCCTATGGTTACGATTCTTGGATAATTCTGTTTTAGCTTGTCGTGAATTTCTCCTGTTAGCTTTCCTGGAGGAGGAAACTCGAATTTTCTGGAATAGTTCTCCACATCAAAGGCCGCTAAAGCTACTCCATTTGGCAGCAGTTGTATTTTCACGTTTTCCATTCCAACTTTTACTTGTTCTTCTATGGCTTTCTTTGCGTAACCTGAAAGGAGGTCTACTAGTTTCTTCTGTCTGTCTTTTCTCCCAAAACCGAGTATCTCGTGAACTATTGTGCTAGCAGACTTGAAACGAAGGTAAAAGCCTTCATACTCGATTGCTAAAGCTACATCTTTAAGTTCATCTTTGCTCATTTCGCATAGCGCGATGTATTCTTCTGCGTTCGATCTATCACCGACAACAGAAATCGCTGCTAAGTTCTTTAAATCAGCATCGCACAACATCCTCGCGATTTCAACGCATAGAATCCCTGAAGTTATGTTGCTGTCTCCTCCGACCCTGTAAGGGTTTATGTGGTAAAGGAGATATTTATCTACCTCTTCGTCTGGGAAATGGTGGTCTATCGTTATAACGTCAGCCCCGAAAAGTAAAAAATGCTGAACTGCTGGTAGATCTTCTTTTCCGGATCCATTATCCACTAGTACAACTAAGGGTATTTTGTCTCCGTATCTTTCAGCATCTTCTAGACTTTCGTCTAGATCCCTTACAAGATCCTCAAGCTCGTAAAATGGGGCTCTTGATACTTTTCTCTTTACCAGATAGTATTTTGCTTCTTTGTCTCTGTGAATTCTTTCAACAAGGTTTTGGAGAGCTATTTCAAGCGCAACCCCTCCACAAGTTCCATCCGCATCCCAATGGTGCCTTATTATAATTGGCCTTGATTTGTATACAGCCTTTTTTAGTTCCCTTGCAACCGCTATCATTTCATCCTTGAGCTTTTCCAAGATCTCGTTTTTTACAAGGAAACCTTTGAATTCTGGTTCGCAGGCTTTTTCAATCTCATTTTCTATTCTTTTTCTTATCTCATATGCATCCTGACCAAGAAGCTTTTCCACTTCAAGTGCATCTATACCATTTCTTCTTATGGTTCCTATTACCTCCACAACGTCTTCGCTTCTGACATCGACATCGTCAAAAACGGTGCAATTAACGCTTCCGGTCCCATCTGTCAGTGTGAGAATTTTTGCTATTGCCGTCTCTTTGATATGAGTTACTAATCCGCGTATCTTTACGGTCTTTCCAATTAGCTTTGGAATAGAGGAGATTGGTGTCACTTCGATATCTTTGGAGATTTCCACTATGTTGTATCCGTCAATTTCTGCTGTTGAGAGATCTATTTCCCCATTCACACCGATGTTAGTAATTTTTACAACCACTTCGTCACCCTCTCTAAGGCCGGGGTGCTTCCTCAGAAGACCTCTAAGTCTCTTGTTGAGATTCACGAAAGCTCCTATGTCTGTAATTGAGCTCACGGTTCCTAGATATAGCTTTCCAATTCTTATTTCTTCTATTCCGCAGCTATTTCTCAGCTTGAAAACATAAGGTTTTTTCCTACACTCCGGACAGAGCTCTTGATCGGTCTCTCTGCCACATATTTGGCATCTTTTTACTTTTCCAGATCCACTGCAGTTTCTGCAAATTTCTATAATTTTTATCTTTCCCTTTCCACTGCAAACACCACAAATGCCTTTCATAAAAAGTCGGATCTGGTCCTCTGTTAAGTTTACAATTTTTGGATCAAAGCTCTTGGCCTTTCCGGTTCCATTGCAAATTTCGCACGTTTTTTCGACTTCTATGATCCCTTTTCCGTTGCATTTCTGGCAGAGCATGAAAAATGTAGGCTTAGGTTAATAACTCTTGTGAGCCATCTTTAAAGGCGAAGCTTCTGACGTTAAGAGGACTTTGCGCCTCCTTTCTCTTCCATTCAAAAGCCGAGCTCCTCCATCCTATGCCTCGGGCTTATGTTGATGATGCCTTTAACTGGCAACATGCTGCATTTGCAATTTTTACAACTCCCGCCCTTCAGGGCAAAGTTTTCGGTTATAACAGAGATCTCAAGCCCGCATTAACGTGATCTGCGGTTCAACAAAATCTGCGAGATAGAGCTTAGCTTTTGAACCGCAAATCCGCAAATTAATGAGATCTGCGAAATCGAAAAAACTGGTTAAGATTCGGGCAAAATTTAAATACTGAGAAAGTACGGTAGATTTGAAAGCTCTATCCGGAGACTAAATTTAGGCTTCCTAAGGCGTATGAAAAACAAAAAAGCTTAAGAATTTAAAAAATGTTTGCCTGATAAGTATAAGGGTCCGTGG